>Ga0209066_10000198_pt1 | contig 92472 bp, 81 predicted proteins | sample All_14_2_FD_187198 | JGI IMG/M metagenome (GOLD analysis project Ga0209066, IMG submission 187198) | Freshwater microbial communities in response to fracking from Pennsylvania, USA - Allegheny Zone_MetaG_DW_15 (SPAdes) (version 2) ...
GCAAAACAACTACCGTGCAAGCACTCTATAACGGTGAGGTAACGGAGGGGAAGACCTCACCGTTATCTTTTTGTGATTCGTCTCGGGCTCCACTGATCTTGTTCGACGCCTCGCAACTTGTCAGCCGCGCCACGTGATCTGTCAATGGAGTCAGGCGCCTGTCAGCTGCGCCATCCAATCTGTCAGTCGCTCGGCGCGTCGCGCAACGTATCGGGCGCTCGCCGCCGTAGCTTGGCGCCGAGCACGTACCCGAAGTACGCATTGTCAGGCTCACGATCCTCGACCACGAGAGACCTCGCACGGTGATCCTGACAACCTTCACGCCATCCGAGCACACCGCCACGGAACTCGCAGCTGCGACTGTCGAGGTGAAGTACGGCGGCCGGGTGTGCGACATCGGGCCCGATCAGGTAAGTGAACTCGATGTTTCGCGCATCGCTCCGATCCGGATCTCCAAGGCATACCCGGGGCGGGAGAACTACTCCGGCGTGTATTGGTCGGCGACGACGGGACGCCACCACTGGTTCGAGTCGCTATATGAGAAGACGGCACTGTCGGTCCTCGATCGTGATCCCGCCGTGGTCGACATTGCTACACAGCCGTTCAAGCTTCGCTGGGGCAACCTGGGCATGGCGCATTTCCCAGACTTCTTCATCCGCAGGTCGGACGGTTCGCGGCTCATCGTCGACGTTCGTCCCCGCCGACGCATCAAGGCGCGTGACGCCGAACTCTTCGCGATCACCGCTGCCTGGGCCGCCTCGCTGGAACTGGACTACCGGCTGTTTGCGGACCTCACGAAGGCTGAGGACTGGAACCTTCGTCTTCTCTCCGGGTACCGCCACTCCCGCTGGGCATGCCCTGCGCCGGTCGCGGAGATGCTCACCGCCCGCCAAGGAGAGGCGCGCACGCTCCGCGACTGGGCGTCGCGCTTCGACGGAACTAGCAGCCCCGCGCGCGGCTTGCTCCTCGCAGCGATCTGGCACGGAGCGCTCGAGGTGGATCTCGGGCGCCGACTCGAGTTCGAATCCGTCGCAGTGTGCACAGGGAGGGTATGGGGATGAATCTGGAACTCGGAGACCGTCTGGTCTGGGACGGGGTGGTGTTTGAACTGATCGCGTACGACGCTGCGTCGGCTCGTTTGCGCGCTGTTGACGAGGGGTACGTTCGCGTGGTCCTCATCAACGAGTTGCAGCGGGACCCATCGATCGAGTGGCCTCAACGAGAGGTTCGTCAGGTTCGCACGTTCGATCCGCAGTCGCTGAAGGCGCTGCCGTTGCACCAACAGATGAAGATTGAACTGTGGTTGCCGCACGTGACCCGACTTGACCGGTTCTTGAACTCAGCGCGCAGAGACGTGGAGGAGACGAACCGGGTCATAGCCGAGATCGTGCGCAGCGTCGGCCAGCTGACGCCGGGCGGCTCTGTCGATCCGCGCACCGTATGGCGAAAGCTACAGGCTTACCGGGACTTCGGCGCTCTGGGTCTCATCGACAAGCGCTACAGGGCGAGAGAGGCGAAGGGGCGCGACCCACTTCTCCTCGAGATCGTCTCCGCTGTGTGCCGCGACGCCGACAAGCAATCCACAGGAACGCGCGGGCGGATCGTCGACGACATCCTGTATGCCATCGCTGATCGGTACGGAGAGAATCCGCCGTTCGACATTCCGAGTAATCGAACGCTTGATCGCATCGTGAGCGAGATGCCTCGAGCAAAGCATCTGACGAGGTCCGCGAAGACGCGCGCGTCGCTCGCGAACCGTCCGCAGCGCGAGTTTCGACAACACCAGTCGCCGCGCCTCGGCGAGCATGTCCAGATCGACACGACGAAGTTCGACGCGGAGATCATGCTAGAGAACGGGCGTGTGACGACTCGGAGCGGGGTCGAGCGCCCGGAGATGACCATCCTGCTCGAGATCAGAAGCCGCACTCCGATGGCCGCGGTGCTGCGAGCCGGCGGGACGAAGTCCGTAGATCTTGTCACGCTGCTCGCCCGTGCACTCACGCCCTACGAGCGGCGACCCCATGGCGCGCGAGAAACGCGGGAACTGGTGTCGGCGGCGTGGGCCGATCCGCACGGAATCACCCAACAAGAGCTAGATCGCCATCGGTCAGCGATGCCCGTGATCTTCCCCGAGAACATCACTGTTGATCACGGCAAGATCTTCACGTCCACGGCATTCACTGAGGCTTGCGAGAGGTTGGGAATCTCGATCATCGAATGCAACCCATACACACCCACCGGAAAGCCGCACGTCGAGGCGAACTTCGGTTCGGTGGCGGAGCAGTTCGCTCAGTACCTTCGTAGCTACGTGGGGCGAAGTGTCGAGCACCGAGGTAAGGGGCACTCGCCGCATCCCCCTCCGACGCTCCTGCAGGCCCAAGAACTGCTCGACGACTGGATCGCTGTTCACTGGATGAACAGGCCCCACGACGGGTTGCGAGACCCACTGCGTCCAAGCCGCGCGCTCACGCCGATGGAGACGGTCGACATGCTGCGGCAGATCACCCCGGACCTTCCCATCCCATTCGGACGGGAGGAGTACATCAGCCTTCTTCCCCGGGAGAGTCGGACGATCCAGGACTATGGCGTCAACATCGGTCGGCGTCGATATTCGTCGCGGCGGCTGCGGGACATCGTGGCGGTCACGCCGAATGCCGCTCGTCGCAAGTGGGCCATCCGTTGTGACCCGTTCAACCTGTACACCGTGTGGCTCGAGTATGGCGAGGAGTTCATTCCGTTGCACTGGAAAGCGGGCGATGCGGAGATGCCCTTCCGCGATGAGATCCATCGTCAGCTCCGGTCGAGCGACGGAGCGGAAGGCGCTGACGCGCGTCGGGTCTCGGCGGCCCTGAAAGAGGGCATTCGCCGCGGTCGGTTTGGTGATCCGACCGCGGAACGGGCGGACGCGCGTGCGCGCGCCGCAATGTCCGATCCGATGGCGCTGTCGAGTCCGCAAGCGGAGCCGCCGACCGACGAGGACACCGCTGTCGTCGACGAGGCTGCTACTGATGGGCGGTTCAGGCGCACCGGAGGCAATGGCTTCCTTGAGATCGACGACGAGGGGCTGTGGGCGGGTTCGGGCGGATTCAGCAGCCAGACGGATGAAACGCGAGGGCGGATCGATGGTTGATCTAAGTGTCGGTTCTCTGAAGAAGCCCAACTGGCAGACGAAGGAGGGCTGGTCCGACTTCGTCGGCGAGCAACTCATCGAGCCCGACGTTATGACTCGCGATGAGCTTGATGCACTCACCGAAGGCGAGCGAAGCAGGTACTGCTTGCGGCGACTTGACTTTATGGCGAACGGTCGCATCTCGCTCACCGCGGAGGTCAAGGCGATCCGGGACGAGCTTCGACTGCGGATGGTGGCGAACGCTCGCAAGCGCGGCGGCAAACTCGGTCTCATCATCAACGGTGTTCCCAACGCGGGGAAGTCGACGACCGTCACTCGCCTCGCGAAGGAGTTCGAGATTCAGCGCCGGGTCCGCGGCAACCCTAGCGGCCAACGGAGTGTCATCCCAGTGATCTACGTGTCGACACCGTCGGACTGCACCCCGAAGTCGCTGCTCGTCGAGTTCCACCACTTCCTCGGGCGGCCGACGCGCCCGCGGATGACCGCTCCGGAATTGCTTAACGATCTTGCGAATGTCGTCGAGCGGTGCGGTACGGAACTCATCATCATCGATGAGATCCACAACCTGAACCAGAACCGGCAGGGCGCCTCGGATGCCACGAACTATCTCAAGCAGCTATCCGAGAAGTGCCAGGCGACCTTCGTGTACGTCGGCGCCAACGTCGAAGACACGGGCCTCCTGGACGGAGGTTGGGCAGCCCAGGTGGCGACCAGATTCAGGATCATGGACCTCGATGCACACCAGTTGAACAATCAGCGCAATCGTGATCGATGGTGCGCGCTGCTCGAGGATCTGGAGACCAACGCAAAGTTGGTTTCGCAGAAGTCAGGCTCAATCCTCGACGACGCCGAGTTACTCTGGGAAGCCAGCCACGGCCGGGTCGGCGAAGTGGCGGGCATCATCGAGCTGGCCGTGATCGAGGCCATGGAGTCGGAATCGGAGTGCCTCAACTTCAGTCGATTGCGCGCGGCGATGGACGAGGAGCGCCGCCGCCGCGCGCGGCGCCAACTCGACGAGGAGCCTGGCGAGTGATCCGGCCCGCCGCGCTTCCGGTCTCCCTCCGACCGCTTCCGGGGGAGACGATCGTCGGATATGTCGGGCGGCTTGCTCCCGCGAACAGCCTCACATTTCGCGACCTGCGGCTACACATCCGAGACCTTGGTCAGCTGCCGGAGACGAACCCCGACGTCGAGAAGGTTCCGGGACTCGTCGAGGCGCTCGGGGGGCTCGTGGCGGGCTACTTCGAGAAGAACGAACAAAAGCACTGCATGTTCGTGCGGTGTAGCCACTACGGGTGGCGTCCGGGCAGGTGCCGGCGGTGCTCTCAACCTCAGACGCCGCGCACCGAGTGTCTGCGGTGCTCAGCCGGAACGCCGACCACAACTCGGAGGCGCGGGGCTGCAGTCTGTCTACATCATCGACGTTGGCACCTCTCCGGACGTGACGTCGACGTGGCCAGGCACTCGGAGTTCGGTCGCGCAGAGAGATGGATGAGTGGAAAGCTCTGGTTCCATGGCATCGCGCTCCACACCGGGGAGCTGCAACTCGCGGTGAGGCTCCTCCTCTCCGCGCTTCAGGACTCGCCCGACGCCGCAGAGCGCGCTCAACGACGTGCCGACGAGTTCGGCGTCTCGCTGGAGGGGTCATACGAGGACGCCTTGCTCTGCGTCTACCCCGAGGCGGTCGCGCTCACTGGCATCCTCATCGATCCGGAGTATCTGAGGTACCTGCTGAGTCCGCGATACAGGTCGCGGGATCAGGTCGAGATCATGCAGGCGGCTGTGGCAGGTGTGCTGGGAGGAACGGGTGGTCGGCATCTGCGGGAGATCTCGCGGCTGGTCGTGGAGCGAAGCCAGGATGCCGTCATGGCAGCGTACGGAGCCAAGAAGGCATACGGCGTGAAGACCATCAGCTGCGGCCTCGACAATGCGCTTGTCGCTTCGGCCCGGTCCAACCGGGCGTGCCTTCTACGTCACCTTGATACGGTGCGCATGCCGAGTAGTTGGGACGCGCCGCCGTCCTGGGGAGCGCCGCGCAACTCCATCCTGAATCGAGCGCGCTTGCTGCCCGACGACCTCGATCTTCCGCTACCTGCGCCGTCGTGCGCCTCAAGCGGCTCAACTGACGTCGATGGAGAAGCCCGGTCGGATTTCAGTGTCATGTCCGAACATGACACTGATGGCGCCGGCGCGCGCCCACGACACGATGAGCCATTGGCGGACAAGCGCGAGCTGGTGCTGACGCTCGGGTAGCGGGCGGGACGGGTCATCGACGACTTCGCGCCAGTCATCGGGCGCGAACATCGCGGCGAGGAGTTCGTCACCGGTTGGCCCGCGCTCGTGCTCGTCCCACCAGTCTCGTGTGGTCTCGTAGGCGCGTGCGGCGAGAGACGAACCATTGGGCTCGGCAAGAAGAGCGAGCAGAGCCTCGAGGAACGGGTCCTTCGTGAGTGTGCGGAAGGCCGGGTGCTCCGCCCGTTCACGCATCATGAACGCCAGATTGCCATACTGATTAGGCCATACGGAGCAAGCCTCGCCGTGAACCTGAGAAGGTGCGAAGCGCATCGTCCTCAAGCCCGGAGTGGGATGACTACGCCCGGGCCATCGGAACGAACATCCAGCGTCAGCGCGTGGCTCGCGGATACAGCCAGGACCGCGTTGCCTACGAGGCGAACTTGAGCAGGTATACCTACCAGAAGCTCGAGAAGGGCGAATCACGCCCCGGTACGCCCGCGAACCCGACGGTGCGGACGCTCCTCGCCGTTGCCCAGGTACTCGGCGTCGGACTTGCCGAGATTCTGCCGGGAGATGCGCCGGATCTCCGCGTGCGCTGACCTCCGGACATTCGCTCGCCCTCGCGGTCTACGATGCGCACGCAGTATGCTGACCGGTTCTGATGAGGGAGGTCGGATGCGTGACATCGTCGTTGGTGACCGCACCATATCGGTCTGGCACGTAGGCGTTGAGCACCTGGAAGACGGTGAGATTCAGCGTTACCGAGCGTCAATCTCTGGGTCTGAGGCGACGACGGGCATCGCCATCCTGAGAGCGAGCGTCGCCGTCGATGCCAGGGTTCTCAGATCGGTGATAGGGAACGAGCTTCTGTGGGACTACGAGGGCAGTCGCGAGCATGGACTCCTTCGGGATGCCGACACTCGAGCCTGGCGCGATCGCAACCGCGTCGCGCTCGAGCAAGCGGTGCGCGACCTTGAGGACGAGATCCTTGAGCTCCCGGATGAGCCCGTGGGTGAGATCGAACGGACACTGATGCGCGCGTTCGGCATATCGAACGTTGCGGTAGCCAAGGAGTGATTGCTGCTCCGACAGCCACGCGCGAGCTCGCTCCGAGGTCGCGTCCGCGCTTCGCGATAACGTGACATTCATCCCGTGTAGTGAGAGTCAGGAGCTACGATGCTCCGTCGAGAGAGTGTGAGATGGCGCGAGTAGCGAAGCCGAAGCCCCAGAAGTCTCTGGAGCAGACCCTTTGGGAGGCTGCCGACAAGCTGCGTGGCAATCAGGAGCCGGGCGAGTACAAGCACGTCGTTCTCGGTCTCGTCTTCCTGAAGTACATCTCGGACCGCTTCGAGGAGCGCCGTAGCGCCCTCGAGGGCGAGCTCGTAGCCGAGGGCATCAAGGCGGAGCGGCTGGCATCCTTCCTCGAAGACCGCGATGAGTACACCAGCCAAAACGTGTTCTGGGTGCCGGAGATGGCGCGCTGGGGCTACATCCAGTCCGTTGCGAAGCTGCCCGAGATTGGGCAGCAGATCGACCAGGGGATGGATCTCATCGAGAAGGAGAACCCGTCACTTCGCGGCGTGCTGCCGCGCAACTACGGGCGCGATGGCCTCGACAAGCGTCGCCTCGGGGAACTGGTCGACCTGATCGGCTCCATCGGCTTCACTGCGACCGATGACCATGGTGCGGACGACGTGCTGGGTCGTGTCTACGAGTACTTCCTCGGGCAGTTCGCCGGCAAGGAAACCGGCAAGGACGCCGGGGCGTTCTACACGCCACGCTCCGTGGTCAAGACGCTCGTCGAGATGCTTGAGCCGTATAAGGGGCGTGTCTACGACCCTGCCGCTGGCTCCGGCGGCATGTTCGTCCAGTCCGCAGACTTCGTGCAGGCCCACGGCGGGAAGCGCACCGACATCTCCGTCTACGGGCAGGAGTTCACGGACACGACGTGGAAGCTCGCGAAGATGAACCTCGCGCTTCGAGGCATCGAGGCTGACCTCGGGCCGCGTTCCGATGACTCGTTCACCGCAGATCTGCACCCCGACCTGCGCGCCGACTTCGTCATCGCCAACCCTCCCTTCAACGTTTCGGACTGGTGGGACGCGAAGCTCGCCGACGATCCGCGCTGGAAGTACGGCACCCCGCCGCAGAGCAACGCCAACTTCGCGTGGGTGCAGCACTTCATCTATCACCTGAGCCCGAAGGGCACGGCAGGCTTCGTACTTGCGAACGGGTCGCTGTCATCAAAGAGCGGGGGCGAGGGTGAAATCCGGCGCAAGCTCGTTGAGGCCGAGCTCGTGGACTGCATCGTGGCGATGCCCGACAAGTTGTTCTTCAATACGGGGATCCCCGTCTCTCTCTGGTTCGTAAGTAAGGACCGACACGGCAATGGTCATCGCGAGCGCCGAGGCGAGGTGCTGTTCATCGACGCGCGGAAGCTCGGCACGATGGAGTCTCGTCGGCTGCGAGTGCTTAGCGACGACGACATCCACAAGATTGCGGGCACTTACCATGCCTGGCGCAACCACGACGGCGGTTATGAGGATGTCGCTGGGTTCGCTAAGGCAGCGACGCTAAGCGATATTGCGGAGCACGACTTCGTGCTGACGCCGGGCCGGTACGTCGGCACGGAAGAGGCCGAGGAAGACGACGAGCCGATCGATCAGAAAATCGAGCGACTGACTACTGAGCTGTTTACTGAGTTCGATCGGGGTCGTGAGCTCGACGAGGAGATTCGCCGCCGCCTCGGAGGTCTCATTTCATGACCGTTGGATGGGCATCGACAACACTTGAGAAAGCTGGAACGTGGGTTTCGGGAGGGACCCCGACGACCTCGGATGAGTCGTACTGGGGTGGCACGATTCCCTGGATGAGCTCGAAGTCCCTCACCAATTTCCGAGTTCGCGACTCGGATCGGCGACTCACTGCGCTGGGTGCGGAGAACGGGACCAAGCTTGTCCCTGAGGGCACCATCCTCATGGTGGTGCGCGGGATGAGCCTGAAGAATGAGTTCCGAATGGGGATTACTCAACGTGAGGTTGCCCTCAGCCAGGATCTGAAGGGTCTCATTCCGAGATCGGACATCGATGCAACGTTCCTCGCGTATGCGCTTCAGTCGCGATCGGACGATTTGCTCGACATGGTGGACGAGGCGGGCCATGGCACCGGGCGACTGCAAACCGATCGATTGTTCGGACTTGAGCTGCCTCTCCCGCCGCGAGCCGAACAGGAGGCGATTGCCGCGATGCTTGGCGCGGTCGACGACAAGATCGAGTCCAATCGCCGCGCGGCGGATACGTTGGTGGCGCTGATAAGGGCTTTGTTCGAGCGAGCCATTTCATCTCACGAGGTTGTGTATGCGCCGCTCGGCGAGCTCACCAGGGCTGTGACCGGACGCTCATACAAGAGTTCGGAGCTGCAGGAATCAAGTACAGCTCTCGTCACCCTGAAGAGTGTTGACCGCAATGGGGGTTACAAAGAGAGCGGCTTGAAGCCGTACACCGGTCCACACAAGCCCGAACAGGAAGTCCGCCCAGGCGAGATCGTTGTTGCGCAGACAGACCTAACCCAGGGCGCGGAAGTAGTCGGGAGAGGCGTCCGGGTGCCCAAGTCAGGAAGGTACGACACCCTCGTTGCCTCTTTGGACCTTGCCATCGTGCGCCCAGTGGCGGGCATGCCCATCGAGTACCTTCATGGTCTGCTGAGTAGCGAAGCCTTCCGTCAGCATTGCCGCGCGCACGTCACGGGGACGACCGTCCTTCATCTCGCGAAAGACGCGATGCCAACTTGGAGTGCACCCACAGTGCCACGCGACGAGCAGGAGCGCTTTGCTGAGAGTGTTCGGCCGATGCTCGCTCGTATGGACGCGCTGTCCGAGGAATCAACTCGTCTTGTTGCTCTCCGTGATGCGCTGCTCCCTGACCTGCTCTCGGGTCGCGTCCGCGTTCCTGTCGAGGGAGGCATCACGTGACCGGCCTGAACGTCGCGTGGGCTATCGGGGAGCTCGACAAGTTCATCCAGCAGACGGTCATGACTAACAACAGTCGCAGCGGGCCCGGGTACGTCTCGATCTCCAATAAGTCGAGCACGGCGGTGCCAGACGGCCAGGTGGCTCAGCAGGCGCAGGTCGTCGAGAAGATCTTCGACCGCGTCATCCCCGGATGGCGCAGCGAGATTGAGTTGCGTAGTAGCAACCGGTGGACGCGGCACCGCGAGGCTGCCATCCGTACGAAGGCGGAACTGGAACGCCAGGAAGAGATCCGCGAGAACCTCGGCGACGACGCGCCCGAGCTGTCGGCTGCGAACCTCCACCCTTGGATCTGGGGTGGCGCCGCGTCGCTGTGGAAGTCGGGACACTACCGCGAAGCTGTCGAGGGAGCGATCCGCAAGCTGAACGCGGAGGCGCAGAACAAGCTCGGTCGTCGCGATGTGAGCGAGACTGATCTCTTCAACCAGGCGTTCAGCGAGCAGTCGGCGACTGCGAAGAACCCTCGGCTGCACCGCATGCCGGACGATGGCAGCAAGACGTTTAGGTCGGTGCAACGTGGTGCGCGCGTGTTCGCCGAGGGAGTGTTCGCGGGGATTCGGAACCCGCTCGCTCACGAGGTGAATCAGGAGATGCCGGAGCAGCAGGCGCTGGAGTACTTGGCCTCGCTCAGCGTCCTGGCGCGCTGGGTGGATGAGTCCACACTGGAGGTCGGCTCATGAGCGCGTTCAACGAGAACGTCGTCGAACTGGCGGCGCTCGAGTACTTCGCGGAGCTCGGCTATCGCACCATCCACGGCCCGGACATTGCGCCGGGGGAGCCGGGCGCCGAGCGGGAGTCCTACGAGGACGTGTTTCTCTGGGGGCGGCTGCGTGACGCAATTCGACGGATCAATCCCGGTACGGCTCCTGCACTGATCGAGGAAGCGATCAAGCGGGTGCGGCGCGCTGAGTCGCAGAGCCCGATCGACGAGAACTACCGGCTGCACCAACTCATCACCGAGGGTGTACCCGTGGAGTACCGCGATGCCGGCGGGACGCTGCGCACGACGCGGCTACGGCTGATGGATTTCGAGCAGCCCGGCAATAACGACTGGGTGGCGGTCAACCAGTTCACGATCATTGAGAACGGGAAGAATCGCCGGCCTGACGTCCTGGTGCTGGTCAACGGGATGCCGCTGGCCCTCCTGGAACTCAAGAACCCGGCTGCCGAGCACGCGACCCTAAAGTCGGCGTGGAACCAGGTGCTGACCTACCGCAAGGACATCCCATCGGTCTTCGTCCCGAACGCGGTGGCCGTCATCTCGGACGGCACTTCAGCGGCGATGAGCAGCTACACCGGTGCCTTCGAGCACTACGCGCCGTGGAAGACCATCGAGGGCCGTGAGGTGGTGAGTACCCGCCCAGCACTCGAGGTGCTCTTGAAGGGTGTGTTCGAGCCGAAGCGGTTCCTGGACCTGCTCCAGAACTTCATCGTCTTCAGCGACGAAACCACGACGGATAAGGCCACAGGGCAGCCGACCCGGGCGCTCGTCAAGCGCGTGGCCAAGTACCACCAGTACTGGGCGGTAAACGCGGCCGTGGAGCGCACGGTGCAGGCGTCGAGCCCGGACGGCGACCGCCGCGGCGGCGTCGTCTGGCACACCCAGGGCTCCGGCAAGAGCTTCGAGATGGTGTTCTACGCCGCGAAGATCATGCGGGATCCGCGGATGGCAAATCCGACGCTGGTGTTCATCACAGATCGCAATGACCTCGACGACCAGCTGTTCGGTGAGACCTTTGCTCCGGCCCGCATCTTGCCGGAAACGCCGGTGCAGGCAGCGACGCGCACCGATCTGCGCGCCAAGTTGAGGCGCGCCTCCGGCGGCATCGTCTTCACGACGCTGCAGAAGTTCGCGCCCGGCGAGGACGGCGACACGAACCCGGTACTCACCGACCGCCGCAACGTCGTGGTGATCGCCGACGAAGCACACCGCAGCCAGTACGGCTTTGGGGAGTACCTGGACCGGCAGGGACGTCTGAAGGCCGGGCTCGCGAAACACATGCGCGACGCGCTGCCTGGTGCGACCTATCTCGGCTTCACTGGCACGCCGATCGAGTCAGGCGACAAGAGCACACAGTCGGTGTTCGGGGATTACATCGACATCTACGACCTCACGCGCGCGGTCGAGGACGGCGCGACGGTCAAGATCTTCTACGAGTCGCGCCTCGCGAAAGTTGATCTGTCCGACGCCGACCTCGAAGCACTCGATGAGCTGGCCGAGGAGATCACCGAAACCGTCGAAGAGGACGCCGCAACGGCAGCAAAGTCTCGCTGGTCGCGACTGGAAGCGATCGTCGGAGCGGACTCTCGCCTGGACCTCATCGCCCAGGACATCGTGGACCACTGGGAGATGCGACGCGACGCGCTCTTCGGCAAGGCCATGATCGTCACTATGAGTCGCCGCATCGCGGTGCGGCTCTACGAGAAGATCGTTGTGCTTAGGCCGGACTGGCATTCCGACGACCCCACTAAGGGCAAGATCAAGGTCGTCATGACCGGCTCAGCGGCCGACCCGGCAGAGTTCCAGCCACACATCCACTCCAAGGATGTTCGCAAGGATCTCAAGCTCCGCGCCAAGAACCCGGACGACGAGCTCGAGCTCGTAATCGTGCGAGACATGTGGCTCACTGGGTTCGACGCGCCGAGCATGCACACCATGTACATCGACAAGACGATGCAAGGCGCCGGCCTGATGCAGGCCATCGCCCGGGTCAACCGCACCTTCCGCGACAAGCCCGGCGGCCTCATCGTCGACTACATCGGCGTCTTCGCCAACCTGCAGGCTGCACTGGCCGAGTACTCACCCTCTGACCGCGACCAGGCGGGTGTCCCCATCGACGAGATGGTGACGGTCATGCTCGAGAAGCACGACATCATCCGTGGGCTCCTGCACGGCGTCGACTACGACTCCTCGCCGACACTATCTGCCTCGCAGCGCCTGGCTGAATACGCCAAGGTGCTCGACTTCGTCATGGCTGACCCCGACCGGACGGCTCGCTTCAACGACCAGGTGCTGGCACTCGCGAAGGCTTTCGCCCTGGCCGGCGCTCGTGATGAAGCCGCTGCGATCCGCAATGACGTCCGTCTCTTCACCGATGTGCGCGCCGCCATCCTCAAGATCCAAAACCCCGACTCAGGACGCGGCGGGTCCGGAGCGGTCGAGATCGACACCGCCCTCGGCCAGTTGCTCAACGAAGCTGTCGCGGCCGACCAGGTCGTCGACATCTACAAGCTGGCTGGAGTCGAGACCCCGGAGTTGTCCATCCTCAGTGATGAGTTCCTCGACTCGCTCGCCGCGAAAGAGAAGCCCAATCTCCAGATGGGACTGCTGCGGCGTCTGCTCAATGATCAGATCCGTACCATTCAGCGCACCAACCTCGTTCAGGCGCGCAAGTTCTCCGAGCTGCTCGATGAGGCGATCAACCGCTACACGAACCGATCCCTCACCACAGCGGAGATCATCGCCGAACTGGTGAAGCTCGCCAAGCAGATGCGGGACGACGCGAAGCGCAATGAGCGCTTGGGTCTGTCCGCGGCCGAGGTTGCCCTCTACGACGCGATCGCTCAGAACGGCGCCGCGGTGCTGCAGATGGGCGACGACACGCTGAAGAAGATCGCGGTCGATCTCGTTTGGGCGGTGCGGTCAAGCGTGGTCATCGACTGGGATCAGAAGGAGAGCGTCCGCGCAGCGATGCGCTCCAAGGTGAGACGCCTCCTCGCCCGCTACGACTATCCGCCGGACGCTGAGGCAAAGGCCGTGGAACTGGTGCTTGAGCAGGCGGAGCTCTTTGCGAGCAGTAACGCGGCCTCATGATGGCCAATGGTCGCGTCGTAGCGGGGTCGTCAAATCACCACCAGGTTGAGGTGCGCCCGTGGGATCCGACGTCACCGAACGCTGAGGACGAGTTTCAGAAAGTCGTAGAGCTTCACCGGTCCAACAAAGCGACACTGGGGCATCTGCCGTTTTCTGCGTTTCGCGAGGCGGGCGAGCGCGCGCACCTGCTGCTCGGTTTCGTCGATGGGGCAGTTCGCGGGTATCTGCTTTACAGCACTCCTCGACATCAGACCCTCAAGCTCGTCCATATCTGCGTAAGTGGCGACGCACGGGGCCACGGCCTAGCGAGAGCAATGACCGCCACGGCCACCGACGCAAACCCAGAGCGCGCAATCATGACCGCGCATTGTCGTTCTGATTACGGCATCGACGGCTTCTGGCGGTCTCTGGACATGACTCCCGTCGGTCAGCGCCCAGGGAGGGCAGCTGCCGGCTCGACGCTAACGATCTGGATGCGTCGGATCGGCCAGCTCGATCTTCTCGAGAGTGCGCTCTATGACTCCTCACGAGCTCTGGCGGTGCTCGACTCCAACGTCGTAATCGACCTGTACTCGTCCGAAGCCTTGGAGCGGCCCGACCGCCAGGAGTCGATGGGTATTTCGGCTGATTGGCTCGATGATCTTGTGGACTTCGCCGTGTCGCCCGAGGTGGGGGTTGACCTCAACAACCTCCAGCCGCCCATCGAACGTCAACGAGTTCAGAGTGGAATAGGCGCGCTCGTCTCGCTGCGGCGGGATAGCTCTATGCGGGATACCGCGGAGGAGCTGATTGCGCGGATGCCTCTTGAACTTGTGCAGAAGGATCCGAGCTTGCGCGATGACGCGAAGCATCTGGCGGATGCGATCCTCGCTGGCGCTGACTACTTCGTCACACGCGACCAGAACCTCCTGGACGCGACGCACGGGTGGGCTTTCGCGGAGCACGGTATCGAGGTGGTTCGTCCAGTTGAGGTGATCCAGCGCTTCATGCCGCCGGTTGCGATCTCCGCGTTCCGTTCGGAGCAACTCGAGTCGGTCGGGCTTCGATGGGTGCAGGTCGCTGACGTGACGCGCGATCTCGAAGAGGCGTTCCTCGACTCCGCTACAGCAGAGAGGGGCACGGCTTTCCGCAAGCAACTACAGGCGGCCCTCGCACATCCAGCCGCGGCTCGAGTCGAGGAACTCGTTGATGATCGCGGCCGACGGTGGGCTCTTCTCGGAACCGAGGTGGCGGACAAGAGACTGTCGGTTTCTACCGTTCGCGTTGGTCGAGGTCGGCTGGGCGCGACGATCGCCTTCCAGCTAATTCGATACATTCGCACCCTCGCGCTCGCACGCGGTGCAAGCACGATCGCCATCACGGAACCCACGTTGGGCTCGACGGTAAGGGAGGCGTTGGAGGCTGACGGATTTGTGGGAACGCCATTGAGCGTGTCGCTAGCGCGAACCCCGGAGGAGTCGGCTGTCGCCACGGTTCTGGACGCAGACGAGGTAGCCGCGTATGAGCGTCGGAACTGGCCCCAGGTGATAGCGGGACGGGACATCCCCGTATGGATCATTCCGATCCAGCCCCGGTTCGCGCGCGAGCTGATCGGCTACAACGACACGCTTCTGCAAGTACGAGAGAAGCCGGCGCTGGGGCTTGCTCGCGAGTTCGTCTACTTCGCCGCGCCCAAGGTCAAGCGCTGGCAGCTGCCGGCTCGTGTGCTTTGGTACGTAACGAAAGACGACCACGCAGATGAAAGGCGATCAATCCGCGCAGTTGTCGCCTTCTCGCGAGTCGTAGACTCGGCCGTCATGAGTGTTGAGGACGCCGTGGAACAGTATCGAGCTCTAGGCGTTCTCCGTGAACGAGAGATTCGCGCGCGTTCACACAAAGGTGAGGTGCTTGTCCTGCGGTTCGAAGACACGCACGAGTTCTCTCGCCCAGTTGGGCGGAGGACGCTCAACCAGCTCCTGAGGAAGCACCAAATCACCACGTCGCTGATTACAATGCGAGCTGCCAAGCCGGGTTTCTTCGACGAGATCCTCAGTCTGCAGCGGGATGAGTCTGAACGATGACCAGGGCACTCCTCCTCTCGGTCAAGCCCCGCTTCGCGCGCGCCATCCTGGACGGCCGCAAGACCGTCGAGGTGCGAAGAAGGTTCCCGCGGGTCCCCGCAGGCACGACTGTCGTGCTGTACTCAAGTTCGCCTGAGCGAGCGGTTCTGGGGACGGTCCGGCTCACGCGTGCGATCCGAGTTAACCCGAACGCGGTCTGGGAGATCTACTCGGAGGACATAGGCATCGAAGAAGATGCGCTGGAAGACTACTTGGCCGGCGCGGACTCTTCCACGGTGCTCCAGGTCGAGGCTCCAGAGAGTTGGAGTAGGCCGGTCTCGCTCGGTCTCCTCCGTGAGATCCTCGGACTTGAACCGCCGCAGAGCTTTCGCTACCTCACGGAGGATCAGGTTGAGGCAATTCGCTCCCGCGCGAACCGTGCTGAGGTCTTCGGGGTGCGTATCAATGGGCTAGGACCGAATAGTGCGCATGCGACGCCGCGAAATGGGAGGCCGATCGAACTCCAAGCCGGTGCATCTCGTGACGCACGAGGAGCGGGCGAGACTGCCCCAGCAGTATCGCTGGCGGGGAATGCCGCGTCAGTCATGCGCGGTCGGATGGTCCGATGAAGCTATCGATGACCGCTCGAGCAGCCGAGTGGTTGGATCAGTTTGAAGTAGATGACCGCGCAGGGGCCATTGCTCTGCTCGACGCAGTGAGGTTCATTCCCGGCGGCGATGTGGTCGCAGGCGTAAGGCGCACAGTCGAGCGCTTCATTGCGGAGAACGGGGAACAACTTCCGGTGGCTCTCGTCCCAGTGCTATCGGACGAAGACCTCATCCGTCCCGTCGGAGCGGAGGTCGACGCACGAGCAACGGCATTCATCGACTTTGATCCGGCGCAACCGCTTGCCAACAATCCAGGTAGCGAGGCGCTTATCGCCCAACTTATCGGCGAGTTGCGCCGCTCAAGTGCCGCAGCATGGATCGCTCCGACCCCGCTCACGCTTGACGAAATGCGGGATCTCAGGGTGCGGACCCTCGTCTGCATCACCGACTACGTTGGTTCTGGTCAGCAGGTCTTGGACTATGTGGCGACTTGGTACCGCAACACCACGATCAAGAGCTGGTGCTCGTTCGGGTGGATGAAGATCGTCGTAGTCGCGTACGCAGCGACGTTGGCTGGGAAGCGCGCACTGGACGCCAGCAAGCTAATCCAGGATGTTCAAGTCATCGAGATCGTTCCGGGGATCAACGAGTTGCGCCGCGCCGGACCTGAGGGCAAAGCAGAAGAGGTCTGTCGCGTGTACGCGAAGCGCGGAAAGGTGCGGCCCGCGCTCGGCCATCGAGGTAGCGCTGGACTGTACGCGAGTTCGTTCTCAGTTCCCAACAATCTCCCCGCGATCCTCATTCGGCGTTCCGATCGGTGGATGCCTTTCTTCGACGGCCGGTCAGTGCCGGCCGACTTGGCGGACGAGATCGGCGAGCATCGACCGGACGCTGACTTGCCGGGTCATCTCGAGGAGGCGGGTCAGCTGCGGCTCGCCGCACGTCATCGCGACGGCTACATCGAATCTCGCTGGCAGAACTTCGTCGGTGTGCTCGGGTTGCTCCCGCGCACTGACGAGGAACTGGCCCTCGCGCTCGGTCTCGATTTGCGAGCGATCCGCAACGTTCTCGAATCGCTTGAGCGGCTTTCTCTGATCGACGGAAGCCGAGCGGTCACGCCCGCTGGTCGGAGGGAGCTCGCCGCTCAGCGTCGGAAGGCGCGCAGCGGTGCATCAGTGCTCACGCCGCCAGATCCTTCGCCGTACTACCCTCGGTATACGAGGTGAGGGGGGATCACGGGCTTAGTGATGAAGCTGCCACGTCGTGGCAGCTCGCTAGAGTGCGACCTTCGCGTCGTGCTCAAAGACTGCGGCTAACTGCGGTCGGAGGGCGATCAGAGGCTACGCGTAGGGCTGGATGGAGAATTCCTGCCCTCGTGGGCCTCGGGGATTCTCCATCCAGACCGTGCGGACCCTATCGGGTCGAAAGGTAAGTGCCGTGATCCCTCCGAACCTCTACTACGAGCAAGGTCGTCGCCTTGGCGTAGAGGCCGACTGGCTGGACAAAGCAACCGCAGAGGTTGCCCGGTTGAATGCAGCGGGTGCCTACCCGCTGCTTTCCCTCGCCCATTTGGCCCGTGAGACTGGTGCGACTTACTCGTATCTCCGGGAGATTGTAAGTCGTACAAGGGATCCCTATCGTTCGATCGCGGTCCCCAAAACGACCGGCGGTGTACGGGCGATCTCAGCGCCGGAGCCAATCCTCATGGATGTCCAACGATGGCTCCTGGATCATGTGCTCGACAAGTTGACTTCTCACCCGGCGAGCTACGCATACGAAAGGCAATCGTCCATCGTCCAGTGTGCGGCACAGCACTTGGGCGCCAACTGGATGGTCAAGATGGACCTTCACGATTTCTTCGGCACAGTGAACGAGCCCTCGGTTTATCGGATCTTCAGGCGGCTCGGGTATCGCAAGCTTCTTGCATTTGAGCTCACTCGGATCACTACTAGGGCAGAAGGCGCTCGCACCGCGTCCTGGCGTGCCCAGACCGCGGTGATCCCGAGCTACGCCGTGGCAGGCGTCGGCGTGCTTCCGCAGGGCGGACCGACGAGCGGAACGCTTGCAAACGCCGCTGCGGCGAGACTCGACATGTTCCTGCAGGATCTTGCGCTTTCGCGTCGCCTTACATATACGCGCTATTCGGACGACTTGGTGTTCTCGGGCCGCACTTCGTTCCAGCGAGCTGAGGCCCAGAGCCTCGTTGGCGAGATTGCTGGTCTGATTCGGAAAGCTGGCTTCGCCATACACCGGTCGAAGACGCGGATCGTGCCGCCCGGCGCGCGCAGGGTTGTGCTCGGGTTGCTTGTCGACAGCTCGGTCCGCCTACTGCCCGAGCATCGGCGGCGTATTGAGGTGCACCTGCGGGGATGTGAAAAGAACGGGTTGGCGCGCCACGCCGCGCATCGCGGATTCGACTCAGTGTTCTCGTTCGTCAATCACCTGGACGGCTGGATAGCGTTCGCGTTGGGCGTCGAGCGGGAGCGAGCTCTGGCCTGGCGGCAACGGTTCCACAGGATTCTCGATCTGGAAGGCCTCCCGAATGTCGGGCGAGCGAGCTGACTGACTCGACCCGCACAGCACCAGAGTCCTCAACCGCAAGCCCTCTCGGTCGTCTAGTGACACGTTGGCTGGCAAAACGCCTCGCATCGACTGAACTCCGTCCCGCGGAAAGACGAGGGTGAACGCCTCAGGTACGTGACAAAGTCGGTGGTGTCGAACAGATCTGTGCGTGGATGGCGCACAGCGCACCCACTTTTCGGGAGTCGTACCATGAGGGCGGGAGGTCGCATGTCGCTGATCGCGCTGGCACGTCGTGTGCGAGGCGGGGATTCGGTAGCGGGCACGCTGCTTCTGGTCGTCGGCGTCACCGTGGCTGTCATCATCGGACTTCTCGCCATGCACGCGTTGAACGCGCCGACAGCCAGCGGACACCTCTTCACCTCGACAGTGAGCACTCCTCATGCGCACAGTCACCATGACGCACTGACGGCCGCACCCGGCGAGCACACGGCGCAGGCTGTCACTGACGAATCGTGCGAGGACTGCGCCGCGGGTGGCCACTCCGGGATGCTCGCCATGGCGTGTGTACTCGCCCTGCTCGTGACGGCGCTGCTGTTGAGGTGGTCTGGTCCCCGTCTGCGGTGGCTGTCGGTTCTCCCGCGGCCGACGAGATCCGCCAGGGGCGTCCTGACGCTCCCGCCACGCCCCCCGTCGCTCATCTCTCTCTGCATCAGTCGTACGTGAGAAGCGAGAGCCGGAGAATCCTGCGCCCGGCTCTTCCCCGCACACCCGCCGGGCCCCGGCCGGTGCTTTTCACGAACCACTCCTTGGAGACCCCTGATGACAAACATGAAGAATCGTCTTGCAACAAGTACGGCTATCGCGCTGACCCTCGCTCTGGCCGTCACCGGCTGCGCTTCAGTGACCGGCTCGGGCCCGGGCGCCAGCACTGCCCCTTCCTCCGCGTCAGCTTCGGCGTTCAATGCCACGGACGTGATGTTCGTGCAGATGATGATCCCGCATCATGCGCAGGCCATCGAGATGTCGGACACCCTCCTCGCCAAGGATGGGGTCGATGCCGACGTGCGCGAGCTGGCCGAGAACATCAAGGCCGCACAACAGCCCGAAATCGACAGGATGGAGGGCTGGCTGACGGCGTGGGGTGCGGAGATGCCCGGCGCCGGCGGGATGGCAGGCATGGGCCACGACAACGGAATGATGAGCGACGACGACATGTCGACACTGGCGGCGGCCTCCGGCCCTGACGCATCGCGCCTGTTCCTCGAGCAGATGATCGTTCACCATGAGGGTGCCATCGAGATGGCCCAGGACGAACTCGACAGCGGATCCAGCCCCGACGTGAGGGAGCTCGCGGAGGCGATCATCATCGCTCAGACTGCCGAGATCGCGACCATGCGGACCCTCCTTGCAGAGTTCTGACGGCCTGAGCTGAGAGCGGAGAGCCCTCGCTCTGGAAGGACCCCCTCCGCGTCACTCCACGCGGAGGGGGTCTAGGGCGGTGCCGGGGGCGTAGAAGTTGCCGAGCAGGATGGCGCCGTCCAGCGTCAGACTCACCTCACCGGCTTCGACTGACGCAAACTGCACGCGCGCGCCGCGGCGGCCGCCGATTGTGACAATCGAGCCGCCGTCTTCGAGGTGCGGGGCTGCCAGGCGCCAGTCCATCATTCCGCCATGAGCGAGGAAGCGGACGGAGCCGGTGAAGGCGCCCTCGACGCCGTCGTGCGCAGGAAAGATCACCTCGTCGCCATCCAGCCACGCCCCGTCAGCGACCTCGATCGAGCCCTCGGCAGATCGCACGTACTCGTGCAGGCTCTTCTTGATGCCCCACCGCAGCGCGGTCATCAGCGCACCCGCCGATGCACGGACTGGTAGCTGAGGTAGGCGTGCAGGCCCTCGATCCCGTACTCCACGCCGAGGCCGGAGTCGTGGCGCCCGCTGAAGGGGGCGGCGTGGTTGGAGGCGAAGAAGTTCACCCCGATCGAACCGGTGTCGATGCGGCGCGCGACCTCGAACGCGCGGTCCTCGTCGGCACCGAAAACGATCCCGCCGAGCCCGAAAGGCGTGGCGTTGGCGATCGCGACGGCGTCATCGATGGTGCGCGCGGGGATGATCGAGAGCACAGGCCCGAAGATCTCTTCTCGGGCGATGCGCATCTCGGGGGCGACGTCGGCGAACACGGTGGGGGTGACGAAGAACCCCTCGTCGATCACCGGTGCCACGTCACCTCCGGTGACCGGTCGGGCGCCCTCGGCGATGCCGCTGCGGATGTAGCCGCGCACGATGTCGCGTTGGGCTCGTGTCGCGGACGGACCGAACACCGTGGCTGGATCCAGCGGGTCGCCCTGGATCGCCTCGCCGATCGTTGTGGCCACGGCTTCGACGACCTCGTCGTAGTGCTCTGGGGTGACGATCAGGCGCGTGGAGATGTAGCAGGTCTGGCCCGTGTTGCGCATGCACGAGCGGATCAGAACCTTCCGCAGGTGGTCGAGGTCGGCATCCGGCAGTACCAGCGCCGCGGACTTGCCGCCGAGCTCAAGCGTCACGGGGCGCAGGAGTTCGCCGCAGGCAGCCGCGATACGTCGGCCCACCGGCGTGGATCCGGTGAACGCGACCTTGTCGACATCCGGATGCCGCACCAGCTGATCCCCGACCTGGCCGTCTCCGGTGACGAGGTTGATGACCCCGTCGGGGATGCCCGCCTCGACCGCGGCGTCGAGCACAAAGCGGATCGACAGGGGAGTGGGGGAGGCGGGCTTGATCACGACGGTGCAGCCCGCGATCAGTGCCGGCGCGAGCTTGATGACCACAAGGTTGATGGGGAAGTTCCACGGAGCGATCAGCGCACAGACCCCCACCGGGTCACGGCGCACCGTTGTAGCCTGCGTGGGGTCGAGCGGGGCGATGCGGATGTCGTCCTGCTCCAGGACCGTGGACAGCCCCGCGAAATAGCGGATGATGCCCGCGGCGTTGGTCGCAGCGCCCGCCGTTTCGGACACAGGCGAGCCGTTCTCGAGAGTGCTCGTCACCGACAGCGGCTGGGTTCGCTGTTCCAGAGCGTCGGCCCAGCGCCGCATCCGCTCTGCCCGCTCGTGGGGAGGGGTGGCCGCCCAGGCCGGGAAGGCCGCACGGGCTGCGGCGACGGCGCCGTCGACATCCTGCGCCGACGCCTTCGGCACCGATGCCCAGGTCTCCCCGGTCGCCGGGTCCACTACCTCGTCGACGCCGTCGCTGACCGCGGCGCGGCGATAGTGGCCGCCGATGAACAGGTCGTCCACGTGCTGATAGGGGAGGGCCTCGGCGGCGGCGCGGTGGCCCGCCAGCAGCGTCGTGGCCGAAGTGGCTCCGAGGGTTTCGGGCATCGTCAGTGCTCTTCTCTCACAGCAGATCGATCTTCAGCAGCTCGATCGTGCGGCCCATCTCGGCTTCGGCCATCCGGCGCCCTGAGGCGGTGATGAGCTCGTCGAGGACAACGGCCTCAAGGTTCTCGATGATCTCGCGCGGCGTCATCCCGAACCACTCCGCAGAGAACGCCGTCCCGGTCGGGGTGAAGCGCCACAGGCGGTCGGCGTCGCGCACGATCGCATCCTCGAGCGAGTGGTGGTCAAGGCGCGTGTCATGTCCATCGATGATGTCGGTGACCTGGGTGATGAAAACGGTGTCGAACCCGAGCCCGGGCAGCAGCTCACGGGCGATGTTGCAGCCTTCGATCTCGTGCTGGATGCGCGCATCGGACTGCCGCCAGTTGGCCGCACGGAAGCCCTCGGTGATCATCTTTTGGGCATCCACCCGGGCCCAGCCCGTGTCGTGCAGCAGGATCGCGACACGGGTGACCAGCTCGTCGGCGTCGGGGTAGTCATCGAGCAGCAGCTCGGCGAAATAGAACGACAACGGGATATGGATGTCATTGCGCCGGGCACGCATATAGGGCTCGGCAGCGCGCCACAGGTCGTCCAGATTCGTGTACTGACGCCTCGGCGTCTGACCGTTGCCGACGGTCTGCACGGAATCGAAGGTGTTCACGAAGCGGCTCATGGTGCCTCCGCGGTGGCCAGCAGCGGCTCGGTGATCGACTGCTTGAGGGGGATGTCGGTGTCGGCTGCGGCCTCGGGGGTGATCGTGTGTCCCTTGCTGAGAGCGTTTCGGATGGCAAGGAACTCTGCGGGCTGGTTGACGCAGTCGGCCGCGATGAGTGCTCCATCGCGGTAGTAGAGCACGGCAAAGCGCTCATCGTTCGGGCGGCCACGCACGACGACCTGGTCGTACCCCGTACTCAGACCCGCGATCTGGAGTTTCAGGTCTGCCTGGTCCGACCAGAACCAGGGGACGGAGCGGTACGTGGGACGCTCGCCCAGGAGGCTCGCTGCGGCGATCTTGGCCTGCTCGAGCGCATTGTTGACGCTCTCGATGCGCGTGGGGCCCGGAATGCCGAGGGAATAGGGGTTCGGCATCACCGTGCAGTCACCCGCGGCAACGGTACGACCGTCCGAAGCCAGCGCATGCTCGTCTACGACGATGCCGCCGTCCACCGCAAGACCCAACTGCACGGCGAGCTCGGTGCGTGCGATGACGCCGATCCCGATGACGACGAGGTCTGCTGGCACCGCGGTACCGTCCGCCAGTTCGACGGCGACGACGTGCGAACGGCGGCCCGCGGCATCCGCGACACCTCCGATGATGCGCTTCAGGGAGGCCCCCAGCACGACCTTGGCACCGCGTCGCTGGTGAGCGGCGAGATAGAACGCGCTGGTCTCTTCAGACACGACACGGCCGACGAGGCGGGGCGCCGCCTCCAGCACCGTGACCTCTTTGTCCATGCTTCGGGCAACGGCAGCGATCTCCAAGCCGATGAAGCCGCCGCCGATGACCACCACCCGACGATTCGCGGGATCGTGAAGGGCTGCTTCGAGGCTGAGCGCGTCGTCGGCGTCGCGGAGGTAGTGCACGCCGTGGAAGTCGGTGCCGGGGATCGTCAGACGCCGAACGGAGGAGCCGGTGGCGAGCGCGAGTCGGTCGAAATGAAGCCGCCGCCCGCCCTGAGTGGATGCCTCGCCCGAGCCGTCCTCGTTTCGGTGGATGGTTACGACCCTGTCGGCGCTGATGAGCTCGATGCCCTGACCGTCGAACCACTCGCGGGTGCGCAAGATCACGTCGCCCGGAACGAGTTCACTCTTGAGCCACTTCTTCGACAGTGGCGGGCGCTGATACGGGCGGTGCGGTTCTTCGCCGACAAGGATGATCGGGTCGGTGTCGCCGAGCTCGCGCATCGTCGCGGCGATCTGGACGCCGGCCTGGGAAGCTCCGACGATCAGTGTGGTGCCCATGTCAGATCTGCGCTTTCGGGGTGCGGACGCGGTACTCGACACCTTCTTGCAGCTTGATCTGGCAGGACAGGCGTGAGGTTGCTTCACGGTCCACGGCGGTGCCATCGAGCATGTCGTCTTCGAGGGGGCCTGCCGGACCACCGACCAGCGCGAACGTCTCGGGCTCGACGAACACGTGACAGGTCGCGCATGAGAGGCTGCCACCGCACTCGCCGACGATCCCCTTGACGCCGTTGCGCACGGCGGTCTCCATGACCGAGTCGCCGGGGCGCCCCTGGATCGTCGTCTCGGTGCCGTCATCGGCGATGTAGACCACAGTGCTCACGGGGTGCTCCTTGTCAGATGAATTGCTTGCCGCCGTCGACGACGATCGTCTGGCCGGTGATGTAGGCAGCGTCAGGGGAGGTGAGGAAGAGGGCGGCGCCGACGATGTCTTCGGGCACGCTCGCGCGCTTGATGGCGCGGGCCGCGACACCGTACGTCTCGGCATCCTCGATCTGGGCGAGGGATGCCTCGGTCAAGGTGAAGCCGGGAGCGATGACGTTCGCGGTGATGCCCAGCCCCCCGACCTCACGGGCCAGGGTGCGGGTCATCCCGATCACCGCGCCTTTGGAGGCGACGTAGTGCATCCACTGCGGGGAGCCGCTGAACACCGTCGCCGAAGCGATGTTGACGATGGAGCCACCCTCGCTCATACGGGAGACGGCGGATGCCGATGACAGCCACGTGCCCTTGACGTTGACGGCCATGACCCTGTCCCACTCGTCCGGGTCGATCTCGGCGAACGGAGCGCGATGGATCGTCGCGTAGATCGCGGCGTTGTTGATCAGGGCGTGGATTGCGCCGAACCGCTCGAGCGCGGCATCCATCAGGGCATCGGTAGAGGCGCGGTCGGTGACATCGGTGCGCACGGCCACCGCGCCGACGCCGAGTTCCTGCACGAGAGCAGCTGTCTGTGCAGCGCCTGCCTCGTTGACATCCGCGATGACCACATTCGCCCCGCGCCCGGCAAAGCCGAGGGCAAAAGCCCTCCCGAGCCCCGTGGCGGCGCCGGTGACCACGACAGTGCGGCCGGTGTGTGTGTTGCTCATTCGTCGAACTCCCGGGGCGTGGTCTGGGTCCATTGCGGGCTCTCGGTCATGCACTCCCACGACAAGAACGCGCGGGACATGGCTTTGGCTTCGGGGTTGAAGAGGTCATCGACGGCCCGGGAGGCGTTGAGAATGGCCGACTCCTCACGGGTCAGTCCGAATCGGGGGACGGCGACGTCGATGCCGTGCGGGGAGACCCGCCACACCTTGTCGGCATCCTTCACGACCGAGTCGTTGAGGCTGATCGCGGTGAGCCGGGTGTCGTGTCCGTCGATGATCGCGACGACCTCGTCGATCACTTCCGGAGAATGCCCGAGCGCCTCCAGCACTTCCCGGGCGATCCGGGCGCCTTCCTTCTCGTGCTGGATGACGATGTGGTGCAGGCTGCCGTCGCGGTCGGGGGCTATCGCGTTGAAAGCGACGACCTCGTCGACTGTGGACCATCCGGTGTCGTGCAGGATGATCGCTGGCAGCACGACGTCGGGGTCGGCGTCCGGGATCATCTCGCACAGGGCGCGGGCGATGCCATACGACACCAGGGTGTGGGCGTCATTGTCGCGGGTGCGCAGAAAAGGCAAGGCGGCGTTCCACACCGCGTCATCCCGCTCCCGCATCTGGATCATGCCCTTGGTGGCCTCGAGCGCAGGAATGTGCGCCGAGACGTCCCGTCCGAGCAGATTGACGGGGGAGCGGGATGTACGCGTCATGGTGTGTGCCTCCAGACCCTCAGTCGAGGATCGTGACCTTGCCCTGGTTGCCGTCCACGCGCAGGCGCATGCCGGTCGTGATGGTGGTGGATGCCTTGCCGGTACCGGTGACGGCGGGCACGCCGTATTCGCGGCAGACGATCGCCGCGTGGCTCATCATGCCGCCGATGTCGGTCACGGTGGCGGCGATCTTGCCGAACACCGGTCCCCAGCTGGGGGCGGTGACGGGAGCCACGAGGATCTCACCCTGTTGCAGTTCACCCAGCTGCGAGGCGTTGGTGATCACGCGCGCGGGGCCTTCCACGACGCCACCCGAGGCTGCCATACCGCTGAGGACTCCCTCTTCGGCGTCATCCGAGCCCAGCCACTGCTGCACCTGCTCGGTCGTGATGCCCCACAGCATGACGGTGAACGGCTCGCTGATCTGGGCGGGGGGAGTGTTGAATGCCGGCTGCGGACGTTCTTGCTCCAGCGCTGCGATGATCGCGCGGCGACGCTCGATCTCTTTCGGCCAGTAGGTGGGACCGATCGGCTCGGTGCCGACGGCCCAGGCGCTGGCGTAGTCGAAGAGCACGGGTCGCACCTCGTCGCGGCTGAGGTAGAGGATGTCGTTCGGCTGCGGCCAGAACCCCTGCTCGTGCAGCATGTTCGACAGTTGGCGGACCTTGCGCCAGAAGACCCCCATCGTCCAGTGCTCGATGTAGAAGTTGTGGTCTTCTACGTAGGGGTAGACGGTGCGGGCAAGACCCAGCTTGCCCTCGAACGTGGCGCGGGCCTCGTCATCGAGCACCGAGGCGTACTCTTCGGCGATGCGGTCGCGCTCGGCGATCAGCTCGTCCTTCGGGCGCCCCAGCGTCTCGCCCGCAGCCACGCGCACGACGTAGTCGCGGATGTAGCCCATCGGGATGTCCAGGTCATCGCGCCAGTACTTGTCATCGCCGTAGAAGCCGTTGCCCGAGGTGTAGTTGAACCACGGGTCTTGCGCTGCCTCCCAGGCCTGGATCCACTCCTGGCCGCGGGGTGCCTCCCGAAGAGCCGTGAGGGTTGCCTCGGCGTTGCCGTCACCGCGGGTGAAGGCATCCTGCAGGCCGAGTTCCACCGCCAGCGTCGAGAGCTTCTTCAGCTCGTCGTCGGGACGGAACAGCACGGAGTCGACACCGGCGACCATCTTCGCGATCGCCAGGTCGGGGATGCCGGGGAAGGCCTCCTTGCAGAACTGGAACAGGTCGAGGTAGGCCACGTAGCCGAGGTTCAGGAACTCGTGGTGGTGCTCCCAGTTGCGGTACGCCAGGGCGATGAGCTTGTCGTAGGCCTCGAACAGGTCCACGGACGGGTCGTAGCCGACGCCCTCGGTGATCGTCTCCATCGGCACCATCTCGGGTAGTGGCGTGAACTCGATGGCCTCGATCGCCTTGATGTTGTCGGTGACCTTGGTGTGCCAGTTCTCCAGCAGCGACTCCCAGTTCTGGAAGTAGTAACCGGCGCGCTCGAGGAAATGCGGCACACGGGCGGCGATCTGCTCGGGCGGAACCGGTACGGGGCTGAAGTAGTTGTAGCCGTTGTGGATGCGGTAGTCGATACCGTTGGCAGGCGGAACCAGGTAGTGCCGGGTGTTGTAGGCGCCGAGGTTTCGGCTGGCGAACTCGACCATGGTCACCTCGAACGGCTTGAACACGTTCGGCCAGTGCTGGCTGTCGCAGAACCAGAAGCGGCCCTCCTCCTGTTCGCGCAGCTCCTCGCGGAAGACGAGGTTGTAGGGGTACAGCGACTCCCACCCCTCGGAGCCGGCGGGGGCCTTCAGCTCATAAGGAGAGGGGAAGGACTTGGTTTGCATCGCGGTGTCGGACATTGCATCTCCTTCGATACGTCCGTGACGCGCTCGGCTGAGCTGCGTCGTTTCGGGTAGTGGGTGTGGTGGGTGATGGTGCGACGGGGCGGGAGTCAGCGGATGCCGAGGCTCGAGAGCATCGATGTCGCGATCGCTGAGATGCCCGACCCCTTGGAGGTGATGGTGATGGTGTTGGTATTCGACTTGGGCGACCAGATTGTCTCGGGACGCGCCTGCAGGAGCAGAACGTTGTCTCCGTCAGGAAGGTCGGCATCGATCGCCCACTCGATGTCCTGCGGACGTCCGTAGTGCTTCTCTGCTGCCTTCGCGAGCCTCGCAACCGCCATCAGTTCGTCATCGCTGAGGCTCGGTGCCTCGACCCGCTCGGCAGCGACAGCGCGTCGAACGATTCCGCCTCGGCCATTGGGCACCAGCTCCTCGCCTTTGAAGCTGATCGCGCGTGTCACGACGGTCATCATGACCTTGTCGAGCAGGAAGTTGTCGGGTGTAACCTCGCCCGAGACGACCATCTCGCCGAGGCCCCAGCTGGACTCCACGACGATCTTGGTGCGGTCGCCGGTCTGGGGGTCGAGCGTCATGGCGACCCCGGATGAGCGGGAGTTCACCATCTTCTGCACCGCCACGGCCATCGACAGTCCCTCATCGGGAATGGCGTTGCTGAGGCGATAGGTGATGGCACGTGCCGTGTAGAGGCTTCCCCAACACTCGCGTATTTTGTGCAGGGCGTTGTTCTCGCCGACGATCCAGAGGTACGTGTCTTGCTGCCCGGCGAAGCTCGCGTCGGGCAGGTCTTCCGCCGTGGCGCTGGAGCGCACCGCGACGGCGACCTCGCCGCCGCACCGCGCCATCAGGGCGCGATACGCGCCGACGACTTCGTCGCGGACGTCATCGGGGATCTCCTGGGTGAGGATGAGCTCCCTGACGTGGTCGGCGCGCCGCTCGACGTCCGCAACATCGGCGACATCGTGGACGTCGAGACCGGCGAGGATCTCGCGGATGCGGGTGCGAAGACCCGTCTCGTCCATGACCTTGTCGAAAGCATCAGTCGTGACAGCGAATCCGGGTGGGACAGGCATGCCGGCGGAGGTCATGATTGCCAGGCTGTTGCACTTACCGCCGAGGCGCTCGATCGTCGGAGTCTCGACCGAGTCGAACGCGAAGGTGTACGTCTGGGATGTGTAGGCGCTCATGACGGTCAGCTCCAAAGGACGGGGACGGAGTCGGGGACGCGGAAGGACAAGTTGTCTCCGAAGGTGATCTGTGCGTCCGGAACAAGACGCAGGTTCGGAAGCCGCCGCGCGATCTCTTCGACGGCGATCTTCGTTTGCAGCTTTCCGAGCATGTTGCCGATGCAGTAGTGGATGCCGTACCCGAACGACAGATGGGCGCGGGCATTGCTGCGGGTGATGTCGAAAGTGTCGGGGTCGGGGAAGACGGCGGGGTCGCGGTTCGCGGCGCCCATCAGCAGCAGAACCTTGGACCCGGCGGGGATCGCAACTCCCGCGACCTCGCCATCCCTCTCTGCATGGCGGCGCCAAGCCACGATGCTGCCGCTGACGCGCAGGACTTCGTCGATGGCGCCCGGGATGAGCTCGGGATCCTCGGCCACATGGGCGAACTCGTCGTTGGCGAGAAGTTCGCGCACCGTGTTGGAGATCAGTGTGGTCGTGGTCTCGTGTCCAGCAAAGAGCAGGCTGTAGAGGAAAGAGGCGATCTCGTGATCGGTGATCTCGTCCCCTTCGGCCTGGAAGCGCACGAGGTCGGACACGAGATTGTCGCCCGGGGTGGTCTTGGCATCGGCGACCAGCTGGCGGCAGAAACGCCAGTACGCGACGAGGTTCTCGGCGTGCGGGACCTGCTCGTCGTCGGTCAGGTCGCTCCAGGTGATCGCCGTGCGTGAGCTCGCCCACGCCTTGACGGTCTCGATCATGTCGACGGGAACGCCGATGAGGGTGAAGATCGTGATGGTGGGCAGGTCCCACGCGATGTCGGTGAGGATGTCTCCCGGCTCGCCCTTGGCGATCATCCGGTCGATGAGCACGTTGACGTTCTCGCGGATGAAGGGCTCGAGCACCTTGTAGCGCCGCGGCGTGAAGGCCTTGGTCGCGATCGCGCGGATGCGGGTGTGATCCGGGGGGATCCGCGCTGACAGTCCGGAGTAGGCGGTGAAGTCGCCCTCGGCAAGAACCTTCTTCGCTGCCTCGCCGAGGGGGCGCACGGGCTGCTGCGCGTTTGCTGACGAGAACGTCTCCCAGTTGTCGAAGACGCTCTTGACGTCGTCGTAGCGGGACACGACCCAGTAGCCGATCCGGTCGTCGTAGAAGACGGGGGCCTGCTCGCGGAGGGCTTTCCACGAGGCGAAGGGGTCGGTGAGCTTGAACGGTTCGAACCCGTGGTAGTCCGGCGCTGCAATCGGTGCAGTGATGCTCATGCTGTTCCTCCTCGAACGAGTGCCTCGACTCTTCAACGAGGATCGGCGGCGTGCAACCGGGATTTCTCACCGCCTGAGAAACGATCCGGCGCGGGAGGCGGAACCCGGCGCATCACGGCGCCGGCGCTCCCTCCCCGCATCGCCCGGCTGATCTTGTCGGCGGTCCCCTTGACTGCCGGGCGGAGACGTTCGATCTCCCCGGCTTGGCTGATATCGAAGACCAGCGCTACCGAGGCGACTGTCTCTTCCTCGTAGACGATCGGTGCTGCCAACGAGATCGCGCCCAGGCGCATCTGCTCGTAGGTGACCGACATCCCCTCACGCCTCACGGTGTGGATGATCTCGGCGAGCTCTATTGGATCGGTCACGGTGCTCGGGGTGGGGCTCTCGAGCTCCCGAGCGAGGTACGCATCGACGAACCAGTCAGGTTGCGCCGCCAGCAGCACACGCCCGACCGCGGTGGCGTGCAGCGGCAGGCGCCCGCCGATGCGCGAGACGATAGGGAGCTTGCGGGAGTTGTAGACCTTGTCGATGTACAGCGAGTACAGCCCGTCACGGATCGCCAGATGCACGTTCTCGTGAGTGAGATCGAACAGGTCCTGCAGAAAAGGATGAGCGCGGTCGCGCAGCCGCCTGCCGGCCTGTTGCCCCAGTGACCACAGCCGAAAGCCGATCTGGTATCGACCGTCCGAGCCCTTGCGCAACGCCCCCCACCCCTCCAGGGAGGCGACGATCCGGTAGGTCGTCGAGACCGGGAGTTCTGCCCGCTGGGCGATCCCGGCCACCGTGAGAGAGCCTGTGGTGCCTTCGAAGGCGGCGAGGACGGCCAGGACGCGCTCGATGACGCCGTGGGGTCCGTGTTTGTCGTCGTCCGCGGTCATCCTCGCTCCTTCATGCCGCTCACCGGGTTGCGGCCACCTCGACAAGCGCGGGGTCGGGCTTGCGGATCTCGGCGTGCGGGTCAAGCCCGAGATCTGCGGCGATCTGGTGCCAGGCGTTGAGCGAGCTGCCGCGTCCGATGCCCGATCCCGAATGCACATTGGATGAGCAGTTGTAGAGGTTCGGCAGGATCGTGCGGTAGCCGGCGAGCTCGGGGATCGGGCGGAAGCGACCCAGCTGACTGGCCAGGTGCGCACCCTCGACGTACCCTCCCTCGACCATGTCGGGGTGGGTGGAGTTCACCCGCGGCGGCAGGAACCACTCGATCGCGGCGATGTTGTCCGCTGTCATGTTCTTGGCGTAGCGGGGCCACTGCGCACGGATGCGGGTGTCGAACTCTTTCTCGAGCGCGGCCCATCCCTGATCGTCGAAGAACCGGATGGGCGCCGTGAACTCTTCGATCCCGGTGATGTGCTGGCCCTGCGGGGCGCGGGTGGTGTCCCACTGCGAGTCCGTACTCGAGAGCATCAGCATCCGCGGCGAGATTCCCTCCGAGAAGATGTGGGCCTGGTAGCGGGTGGCGAACCAGTCGGGGTCTTTGGGCCCCCAGTACAGTCGCGGCTGGACGCCGGCCTCGGCCACTCCGGTGGTGCCGGCGTAGTCGGGAGCCTCGTAGCTGACGACGTTGGCCCACACGAGCTGACCGCGGTCGCAGACGACGTTGCGGAGGCGATGGCGAATGCGTTCGGCCACCTCGCCGTGACGCAGAAGCTGGAGCACGGTCTGGGGAAGCCCGAGATCAGAGACGACGATCCCCGCGCCCACGAACGATCCGTCGGCAAGGCGGATGCCGGTGGCCTTGCCGTTTTCTTGCACGATCTCATCCACGCGCACACCCGTGAAGTACTGCACCCCCCGCAGGGTTCCTGCCTTCACGAGGGCGGAGGTGATGGCTCCGGTGCCGCCGATCGCAATCGCTGCCGGCTCGAGCGAGAGGACGAGGGCCAGATTGTGGATGAAGCCCTGGAGTCCCGGCACGTCATCCGGATAGCACCCGGTGGAGGTGACTCCGGCCCGCATGAACAGGGTCCGCAGCTCATCGGATTCGAACATGTCGTATGCCAACTGGCGCATCGTCATGAACTGGTGCACGGGCTCGATGAGCGAGCCCGGCTGGTCCAGGAGCTCTTCGAGCGGGTCGGGCGTGCCCCAGGGGGTGGGTGGCGTGAACCGCTGGCGCCCGAATGCGCTCTTGATGTGTGTCGAATACGCCTCGTGGACGCGCAGGTAGGTGTCGGCATCCCGAGAACTGAATGCCCGGATGTTGGCCTCGGTGCGCGCCACTCCCTCGTCCCACGCCTCGGCGCGGCCCGTGTTGTCGACCACGCGCGCCGCCGAATACCCGATGAACACCGAGCCGTCGTCGTAGACCATGGCCTCGTTGCCCTCGGGAAAGACGTAGCTCAGGCCAAGCTCGCCCAGCCCGAAGTCCTTATAGGCAGGATGCCCATAGAAGCGTGTCCAGTGGGCGCAGGGGTTCTGCGTCACCCCCGCGGTGGGCCCCGGCATGCTCTGGGCGCCGCCGCCGAGGTGCGTGCGCGCTTCGAAGACGGCGACGCTCAGGCCCGCTCGCGCGAGATAGGGCGCAATGATCGTTGCGTGGTGTCCGCCGCCGACAATGACGGCGTCAAAGTGTTCGGTCACGTTTCATCCTCGAAGTCGCGATCTGGTTCGTCCCTGGTGGGGCGATCACCGTAAACCGATCGCGTGTGCCGTGACCACGGCGCTTCTCATCATATGAGAACGCCGGTTGCCCCCACCAGGGCCTCCCCGCACGATGGTGCCTCAACCAGAAGGAGGGCGACGTGGCCCAGGAATCTGCCCCGAGCTGGCAGCAGCTGCTCGACCTGGTCGCGACCCTGGACGGTGGCGACTACGACACTGTCGCGATCACGTGGGGCGAGGTGTCGGTGCAGCTCTCGCGCACCGGCCCGCTCGAGCAGACGGCGGCTACGGCATCCGTGGCACCTGTGGCTCCCGCACCTGCTCCTGCTCCCGCCGCCCAGCCCGCCCCGGCTCCCGCGGAGCTCAGCGCGGCAGACCAGGCGGGGACGGATGCTGCCCTGGGCGCACCCATCACCGCCCCCATGCTCGGGGTGTTCTATCGGCGGCCGGCGCCGGGTGCGGCGCCTTTCGTCGAGCCCGGAGATGTGGTCGAGGCCGACACCACCATCGGGATCATCGAGATCATGAAGCTCATGAACCCGGTCGTGGCAGGCGCCGCCGGCACGATCGCGGCGTTCGAGGCGCAGGATGGTGCGCAGGTGCAGTTCGGTCAGGTCCTCGCGCGGTTCGAGGCGTGAGCTGTGAGCACTGACCGGCCCGTCGTCCTTGTCGCCAACCGCGGCGAGATCGCCGCGCGCATCGTCGCCGCAGCGCAGCGGATCGGAGCAGAGGCGGTGCTGGCTGCCAGCGCTGCTGACACGCAGTCGCTCGCGGCCCGGGCTGCAGACCGCGTGCTGGTCATCGGCCCCGCTCCGTCGGCGCAGAGCTACCTTCGCCCCGAACTCATCGCCCAGGCAGCTGTCCACGCCGGCGCCGATGTGGTCCACCCCGGTTACGGCTTTCTCAGCGAACAGCCGCGGCTGTGTGAGCTTCTCGAGGAAGAGGGGATCGCCTTTGCCGGCCCCCGTCCCGAGACTCTGCGCGCTGTCGGTGACAAGGGCAGCGCCCGGGCCGTGGCGGTGGCAGCCGGGGTCCCCGTCTCTCAGGGCCGGGTCATCACCGACGTGCACGATGTCGCAGCTCTCGGTGCCGAAGTGGGCTATCCGCTCATGGTCAAGGCCATTCACGGGGGCGGGGGGCGCGGCATCCGCCTTGCCACCACCGAAGCCGAACTCGTCGCCCTTGCTCCCCAGGCCGCGCAGGAAGCTGCGGCAGCCTTCGGTAACGGCGACCTCTATATGGAGCGCTACTACGGCTCTGCCAGGCACGTCGAGGTGCAAGTCTTCGGCGACGGCGAGGGTGGCGCGCTGATCTTCGGTGACCGCGACTGCTCTGTGCAGCGCCGCCATCAAAAGCTCATCGAGGAATGCCCTGCTCCCGGGTTGTCGGCCGAGCGTCGCCGCGTGCTGCACGATGCCTCGCGTGCGCTCGTGGAAGCGCTGCGCTACCGGGGCGCCGGCACGGTGGAGTTTCTCGTCGACACGCTCAGCGACGACGTCGTCTTTCTCGAAGTCAACGCTCGCATCCAGGTCGAGCACCCGGTCACCGAGGAAGCCTTCGGAGTCGACCTCGTCGCAGCCCAACTCCTGCTGGCGCTGGGGCTGCCCACCGGGTTGCCGGTGCCCCCCGCAGTGCCGCCGGCTGTCGCGATCGAGGTGCGTATCAATGCCGAAGACCCCGCCGCCGACTTCCGACCCAACGCGGGACGGATCGGCCAGGTGCGGTGGCCCCGTGGCCCCGGCATCCGCATCGACACCCAGATCGAGTCCGGGTTCGAGTTTCCGCCCTACTACGACAGCCTCGCCGCCAAGCTCATCGTGCGTGCCCATGACCGCGCCGCCGCGGTCGATGGCGCGCTCGCCGCGGTGCGCAACACGCGCGTGGCGGGACTGACCACCACGCTCCCCATGCTCGAAGCGGTCCTTGCCCACGAGGACTTCAGGGCGGGGCCCGTGCCGACCACCTGGTTCGGGCGGGAGTGGGAGAGCATGAGGGAGAAGATCGGATGACGCAGCATCCGCGCGCCGCGCACTTGAGTCAGCTCGGCGGGCACCGCACCCGCGGGCCCGTGCGCATCGTCGACACCTCTTTGCGCGACGGCAACCAGAGCCTGTGGGGAGCCACCGGCATCACGACGGGCATGGCCGAAGCTGCGGCTGTCGATCTGGCACAGATGAACCTTGCCGCGATCGATTTCACCAGCTCCACCCACCTGTCGATGGGGGTGAAGTTTCACCACGAGAACCCCTGGGAGCGGCTGGACCGGGTCAGCGCGGCAGCCCCCGACACCCTGTTGTCGGCGATCACGACAGGGATGCGCTTCATGTCGTGGGAGAAGGCCAGCGAGCCGGTGATGCGCCTTGCCCTGCGGATGATGGCCACCCACGGGGTGCGGCGCCTGCACATTGCCGAGCCGATGAACGACCGGGACGCCACCATCCGGGTCGCGCAGTGGGCCAAGGACGAAGGCTTCACGCAGATCGTGGCCGGTGTCGTCTTCACCGAGAGTCCGGTGCACACCGATGAGCGCTACCTCGCCAACGCGGCTGCCTACCAGGCCGAGCCGGCGATCGACCATGTGTACCTCAAGGACCCCGGCGGCTTGCTCACCGTCGAGCGCGTGCGAGAGCTCGTGCCGCAGCTGCGGGAGGTCGTGCACAAGCCCCTCGAGCTGCACAGCCACACCACGACGGGGGCGGCATCCCAGCTGTATGTCACCGCCGCAGCTCTGGATGTCGATGTGCTGCACACGGGTCTTGGACCTCTCTCCAACGGCACCGCCCAGCCAAGCCTGGAGCACCTGCTGACCAACCTCGACGCCGTCGGCATCGAGGTGGATGTCGACCGGGATGCCGCGGCCCGGGCCGCGCAGACGCTCTGGGCGATTGCGCGCTCGCAGGGCCTGGCGGCCGGGGCCCCGAGCGAGTTCGATCTCGGGGCGCACGTCCACCAGGTCCCGGGAGGAATGATGGGGACCCTGCGACGCCAACTCGGTGAGATCGGGATGGCCGATCGGCTTCCCCGAGTGCTGGAGGAGTGCGTGCGGGTGCGCGCCGACCTCGGGTACCCGATCATGGTGACGCCCTTCAGCCAGTTCGTGGGCAGCCAAGCGCTCATGAACGTGCTGGCCGAAGAGAGCGGACAAGACCGCTATAGCCGCATCCCCGATGAGGTCGTGCGATTCGTCCTCGGCCACTTCGGCACTCCCGAGGGGCAGATCGACCCCGACGTCCAGACGCGCGTGCGTGATCTTCCCCGCGCGGCCGAACTCGACAGGCCCGTCCCCGAGCCGTCGCTTGAGGAGCTGCGGATGCTGCACTCCGAGAGGCTCGGCCGTGCGCTGTCTGACGAAGACCTGCTGCTGGCCATCGTGATGCCCGCCGAGCAACTCGATCCGATGTATGCCGCAGGTCCCGCACCGCGCTGGGTACCAGCATCCGCGGGGCCACCGCCGACAGATGTCGCCTCGTTCATCGCCGCTGCGCACACCCTGCCCCGGTGGAGGTCTTTGCGTATCGCGTTCGGCGAGACCCGCATCGCCCTGGACCGTCCCGCACAGGAGGAGCGATGACATCCGAGATTCTTTCCCGCCTCGCCGCCGTCGAGGGTGTCATGTTCGATGTCGACGGATGCCTGGTGATCTCTGACGGGCCCGCAGGCCAAGAAGGCTCAGCCCTCCCGGGGGCTGCCGAACTGATCGCGCAGATGCGGGCATCCGGGCGCCGGGTGTGCGTCTTCACGAACGGCACTGCGCAGCCGCCCGCCGAGATCGCCGCGCACCTGCGTCATCTGGGGCTCGGCGTCGCCGACGAGGAGGTACTCACCCCCGCCGTGGCCGCGGCCCGTACCCTGCGCGAGCGCTACGGCCAGCAACCCGTGCTCGCTTACGGCGGTGGCGGGGTGGTGCCGGTGCTGCGGGCCCACGGGGTTAACCTCATCGACCCTGATGAGCACCGCTCGGGCGCGGCATCGGGCGCTGTCGCCGTGCTGGTGGGATGGGACACGGATTTCACCAAACCGAAGCTGCAGTTCGCCGCCGAGGCGATCCTCGCCGGCGCGGCGTTGTACTGCACCTCGGATGCTCCGGCCTTTGCGAGCAAGGACCGCCTGAACGTCGGACTGTCGGGCTTCATCGTGGCAGGGCTTTCGCACGTGACCGGGCAACCCTGGACGGTGCTGGGAAAGCCGTCGGCGTTTGCGCTCGAGACCGTGTGCTGGGCACTGGGAACGACCACCGAGAGCACTCTTGTGCTCGGAGATGACCTCTACCTCGAAGCCAGCATGGCCCGTCGTGGCGGGGCGGTAGCGGGCATCGTCCTCACCGGGATGACCACCCGCGAGCGCCTCGCCGACATCCCGGGCGACGAGATGCCCGAGATCGTGGTCGAGTCGATGACCGAGCTCGCGGCCTTGTTCACGGATGCCGACGAGCTGCGGATGCCGGTCTCAACCGGTCTCAAGCGATGACGGACTCCGGCCAGCGCGCCCCCGCGCACGAGGTGCTCTACCGCCCCTCGACTGCTGCTCGCGATGGATCGGTGATCGCAGAGTACCTGCGCTGGCTCGCTGCCGAACGTGGACTGCGCTTCGACGATGTCCAGTCACTTCATGCGTGGTCGGTCGACGAGCTCGAGGCTTTCTGGCAGAGCGTGTGGGACTTCTTCGGGGTTCGTGCATCCGCCCCTGCGCGCTCGGTTCTTTCGGGCGGGCCGATGCCGGACGTCTCGTGGTTCGAGGGTGCCGAGCTCAACTACGCCGAGCACTGCCTGCGCCACGATGTCGATGCGCTCGCGATCTTCGCAACCTCACAGACGCGCGAGGACGTCTCGCTGAGCTTCGGCGACCTTGCCGAGCAGGTCCGGCGGGTGCGGGCGGGGCTGCACCGACTCGGTGTCGGACCTGGCGATCGGGTCGTGGCGTACCTTCCCAACATCCCCGAGACCGTGGTGGCGTTCCTTGCGACCGCGAGCCTCGGAGCGATCTGGGCCAGCTGTGCTCCCGAGTTCGGAGCCCGGGCAGTTCTCGACCGCTTCGGTCAGCTCGATCCCGACATCCTGCTGGTTGTCGGTGGCTATCGTTTCGGTGACAAACCGATCGACAAGTCGGCCGACGTCGCTGCGATCCGTGCGGGGCTGCCGACGGTCAGGAAGACGATCGGCGTGCCATACGGTGACTTTGCCGTCGATGCAGACATGGCGTGGGACGAGATCGCGGCGCCCGCGGACGATCCGCTCACCTTCGCGCCAGTGCCGTTCGCGCATCCGCTGTTTGTGTTGTTCTCGTCGGGTACGACAGGGGCACCCAAGCCGATCGTCCACGGGCATGGCGGCATCCTGCTCGAGCACCTGAAGACTCTCGGGCTGCACTGGGACCTGCGGGCGGGCGATCGACTGATGTGGTTCAGCACGACGGCCTGGATGATGTGGAACACCCTCGTCTCGACCCTGTTGCACGGCGCCGCCGCGGTGCTGATCGACGGAAACCCCCTCTACCCCGACCTCGACGCGCAGTGGCGCCTCGCCGCCCAGACCCGGGCAACGCTGGTCGGCGCGAGCCCGGGACTTATCAGCGCGTCGCGGGCGGCGGGACTTTCCCCTGCCCACGATCACGATCTCTCGTCCGTGCGGCAGATCGGCGTGGCCGGCAGCCCGCTTGCGGCCGAAGGATTCGTGTGGATTCACGAGCAGTTCGGTGACGATGTCGTCTTGAACGTCGGCAGCGGAGGCACCGACGTCTGTTCGGCGATCGTGCAAGGCTCGCCGCTGCACGACGTGTGGCTCGGGGAGATCAGCGGCGCCTCGCTCGGTGTGGATGCCGTCGCTTTCGACGCCGCCGGAGAGGTCATCGTCGACGACCTCGGTGAGCTCGTCATCCGTCGCCCCATGCCATCGATGCCGGTGGGCTTCTGGGGCGACGCTGACGGCAGCCGCTATCGCGACACATACTTCGACGTCTATCCGGGTGTGTGGCGGCACGGCGACTGGGTGCGCTTCGCGCCGGGCGGCAGCTGTGTGATCGCCGGCCGATCAGACGCCACCCTCAACCGGGGCGGCGTGCGCCTCGGTACCGCCGAGTTCTACCGCGTCGTCGAGGAACTTCCCGACGTGACTGACAGTCTCGTCGTGCACTTGGAGGATCCTGACGGTGGGCCGGGTGTGCTCGTCCTGTTCGTTGTTCCCGCGACCGACGCTGGCGCCCCAGCCGCAAGCGCTGCGTGGGATGAGGAGCAGAGCGTTGCCCGCATCACTGTCGCCCTGCGCTCGGCGCTGACCCCCCGACACGTGCCAGATCACATCGCGGTAGTCTCCGCCATTCCGCACACCAAGACGGGAAAAAAGCTCGAGGTACCCGTGAAACGCGTGATGCAGGGGAGTGACCCCGTTGAGTTGGCGGCGCTGTCGTCGCTGGATGACCCGCACGCCCTCGAACCGTTCGCCCGGTTCGCTCGCGAACGTGGCCTGCTGGTGTAGCAGCCGGGACGCTGCTTCGTCGCAGTATCGACGTATGCCCCGCGGGACGTACGGGCCTCCGTAGACTGGCGCGCGCTGCCGATCAGAAACGAGACGATGAGCATCCCGAACCCGTCCGAGCACTCCTCGCCGCTGGCGCACCGCCCGTGGCTTGCCGCCTACGCCGAGGGTGTGCCCGCAGACATCGACGCGGTCGACCAGACGCTCGTCGACATGCTTTCGGCATCCGTCGACCGCTACGGCAAGGACGCGGCGCTGGAGTTCTTCGGAAGAACGACCACCTACGGCGAGCTGGGCGAACAGGTCGAGCGGGTCGCGAACGGACTGCGCAAGCAGGGGGTCCTCGCGGGTGACCGGGTCGCGCTCGTTTTGCCGAACTGCCCGCAGCACGTCGTGGCGTTCTACGCGATCCTGCGCCTGGGCGCCATCGTCGTCGAGCACAACCCGCTGTACACGGCTCGCGAGCTGCGGCACCAGTTCGAGGTGCATGGCGCGGTCGCCGCGATCGTGTGGGATAAGGTCGCCGACACGATCGCCGAGATGCCCTCAGACGTCAGGCCGCGCACGATCGTTTCGGTACGGATGCCGGACGCGCTGCCCCTGGGCAAGCGTCTCGCCCTGAGGCTCCCGGTCCCCGCAGCGCGGGAGACCCGCACCGCGATGACGGCGAAGCCGACCGCAAAGAAGCTCGTAGCGTGGAAGACGCTGACGGCTGCCGGTCGTCTTCCGAAGAAGATCGCGAAGCCGGCGCTCGATGACATCGCACTGCTACAGCTGACCAGCGGTACGACCGGAACCCCGAAGGCTGCGATCCTCTCGCACCGCAATCTGCGCTCGAACGCCGCTCAAGGTCGCGCGTGGGTGCCGGGCCTGAAAGAAGGTGCCGAAACCTTCTACGCCGTGCTTCCGCTGTTCCACGCCTACGGCCTGACTCTGTGCCTGACGTTCGCCATCTCGATCGGGGCGCGCATCGTGTTGTTCCCACGGTTCGACGTCGACGCAGTGGTGACCGCTGCGAAGCACTCGCCGCCGACGTTCCTGCCCGCCGTCCCACCGGTCTACGACGCCCTGGCCCGGGCGGCTGCCCATCGCCGGATCGACCTGCACAGCATCCGCTTTGCCATCTCAGGGGCAATGAGCCTGCCGATCCCGACAGTCACGCGGTGGGAGGAGGCCAGTGACGGCCTGCTCGTCGAGGGCTACGGCATGACCGAGTCCTCGCCGGTTGCCCTCGGAAATCCCATCGGTCCGACGCGGCGCCCCGGCACGGTCGGGGTTCCGTTTCCGAGCACCGAGATCCGCGTGGTCGACCCCGACAACCCGAGCATCGATCGTGCGATCGGCGAAGCTGGCGAGCTGCTCATTCGGGGACCCCAGGTCTTTCAGGGCTACTGGGAGCGTCCCGAGGAGACAGCCGCTGCCCTGCTTCCGGGCGGCTGGCTGCGCACCGGCGACGTCGTGACCGTCGCCGAGGACGGCTTCGTCACGGTCATTGATCGCGTGAAGGAGCTCATCATCACGGGCGGCTACAACGTCAGCCCGAGCGAGGTCGAGCAGGTGCTTGTGTTGCATCCGGATGTCGATGCCGCAGCCGTCGTCGGTATCCCGCGTTCCTCGGGTGGCGAGGATGTCGTGGCAGCCGTCGTACTGCGCGAGGGTGCCCACTTCGACTCCACGGGACTGCGCGACTTCTCGCGTCAGCATCTCGCTGCGTACAAGGTTCCCAAGCGCATCGTCGAGGTGGCCGATCTGCCCCGCTCGCAGATCGGCAAGGTCCTGCGCCGGTCGGTGCGCGAGAGCCTCACGGGGAGCTGAGGCGAGCGCCCGGCCCCTGTAACGCGGGTGAAACCGACCGCGCGTATCGTGGCGCGCGACGCTCATGAAAGCGAAAGCCCGCACCCGGCGGGTGAATGGAAAGCGTGAAGCGGCTCGAGAAGGAGTTGCTATGACATTCCAGGTTCCCCTCGTGGACATCACCGCGTACGTGACCGACGGGACGCCCGAGGCGAAGGCCGAGGTCGCCCGCCGCATCGACGACGCGTGCCGCACAGTCGGGTTCATCCAGATCACCGGCCACGGCATCCCCGATCCCGTCATCCGCGGCCTCACCGACGCGATGGACGCCTTCTTCGCCCTCGACCTGGAGGCGAAGAAGACCTATCGAACCCCGCCGCAGATCAACCGCGGTTACAGTCCGCCGAAGTCCGAATCGCTAAGCCTCAGTCTCGGCGTCGAGCAGGCCAGCCGCATGAACGACTTCTTCGAGGCGTTCAACGTCGGGGCATCCGCTGCGACCTACCCGCATATGGCAGAACTCCCACAGCCCGACTACGCAGAGAACCTCTGGCCCGCCGTCGAGGGGTTCCAGACGCAGGTGGAAGCCTACTTCGACGAGGCTGCCCGCGTCGCCCGGGTCATGACCCGGATCTTCGCCGACGCACTGGGGCTGGACCCGGAGTTCTTCGCCTCCCGCACCGATCACTCGCTGGATGTCATGCGGATGAACAACTACGCGCTGCCGCCTGGGACCGATGTGACTCTCGACGGCGACCTCATCGGCATGGGCGAGCACACCGACTACGGGATCGTGACGATCCTCTGGGCCGATCAGGTCAAGGGTCTGCAGGTGCTCGGCGCGGACGGCTCGTGGAACGACGTGTCGCCGGCCGACGATGCCTTGCTGATCAACCTTGGCGATGTCACGGCCCGGTGGACCAACGAGCGGTGGATGTCGACGCTTCACCGTGTGAAGCCACCCGTGATCGACGGCACGATCGAGCGGCGCCGATCGGCTGCCTTCTTCCACGACGGGAACGTCGATGCCCTGATCGAAACGCTGCCCTCGTGCGTGGATGCCGAGCATCCCGATCTCTACGAGTCGGTCACCGTGGGCGAGCACATCGCCGCAAAACTCGCCGGGTCGCGCGCGGGCGTGCGCAACGAGGCGGCCGCGCGGGAGTCGGCGCGCGTGCTCGCGAGCCAGCGCTACTGAGGATGTGAGCGTTCGAGGCGCGCATCGAGACCGTCGAGCAGAAGCATCAGACCAAAGTCGAATCCCGACCCCTGGTCGGAGGCGTGAAGGTTCACGTGCTCGATGAGATGAGTGTGTCCGACCTGTTCGAGGTAGGCCAGGGCGGCGTCGCGTTGTTCACGCTCGGCGGCGGCATCCGTCGGCGCGAAATCGAGGGCCTGGATGACGTACCCCTGGATGTAGGCCTCGAGCACGTGATGGGCATGAAAGGCCTGTTCGGGTGTGAAACCAGCGCTGCGCAGGTGCCCGAGGGATGCGTCGATGTAGGTCATCCGTGCCGGACCACCGCTGGACGCACGAATCCGGTTGGCCCACGGGTGGCGCAGCAGCGTCGTGAACGCTGATCGGGCGGTGCGACGCACAGCCGTGCGCCAGTCGCGCGTGTCGCCGGTCAGGGTGACCTTGGCCCAGACGAGATCAACGATCCCGTCAATGACGGCTTGCTTCGATGGCAGGTGGTGGTAGATCGACATCGCCTCGACGCCGAGCCGGGCACCCAGTGCCCGCATGGTGAGCGATTCGAGCCCCTCGGCGTCGACGAGTTCCAGCGCCGCGGCGAGGATGCTGTCGCGGCTGAGCGGTCGGCGAGTCGCGTCGGGCTCCCCGTCGGATCTCGTCATGTGACGACCTTCCCGCACCTTGACGAACTTACGGTGTAAGACTAGCCTGGTCGCCAGCCATACAGTGTAAGGCTGAATCGATTTGACTCAGGAGGGCCACCATGCTCGCTATTCGCCGCTCCCGCTACGGCGGACCGGAGACGCTCGAGATCGCTGACATCGATGACGAGCCGCTGGAAGCGGGGCGCGTTCGGCTGAGGGTGGCGGCTTCATCGCTGAACCCGTTCGAGTGGCATCACATGCGCGGCCTGCCGTGGTTGATGCGCCCCACATCCGGATGGCGCCATCCGCGCAATCCCGGACTCGGCGTAGACGTTGCCGGCATCGTCACCGAGGTTGCGGATGACGTCGCTGATCTGCGAGTGGGCGATCCCGTGTTCGGCGTCGCGCGAAACTCGCTGGCGGAGTCGGCGACCGCGCGCGCCGAGTATCTCGTGCGGATTCCCGATGGCGTGGAGCTGGAAGCCGCGGCTGCTGTGCCGCTTGCGGGTCTGACGGCGCTGCAGGCCCTGCGCAACCAGGGGCTCATCACGGCGGGCTCCGGTGTGCTGATCCTCGGCGCCGCGGGTGGCGTGGGGCACTACGCCGTGCAGATCGCCCGCGCTCTCGGTGCTGGTCGTGTTGTGGCAAGCTGCAGCGGGCGCAACGCCTCGTGGGTCCAGGGTCTGGGAGCGGACCGCGTTCTGGATTACACGCGGGGCGAGGTCGACGCCATCGACGAGCGGTTCGACGTCATTCTCGATATCGCCGGCGGAGCACGAATCGCGTATCTGCGATCCCTTCTCGCGCCGGGAGGCTCGCTTGTCCTCGTGGGTGGCCCCGGCGACGGGTGGCTCCTCGGGCCTGCCACACGGATCTTTCGAGGACTGATCACGAGTCGATTCCGCCGAGAGCGGGTCGTCATGGTAAACGCGACGTGGTCGGGAGAAGACCTCGCGACCCTCGCGACGATGCTCGGCGAGGGGAGCCTGCGCAGCATCATCCATCGAGAGGTCGGACTCACGGAGGTGCCCGCGGCGATCGCGGAGCTCGAGGGTGGACACGTCCCGGGAAAAATCGTCGTGCGACCCTGACGGCCGCGGTGGCCTCAGCGGGGACCTTCGGCCCTTCATGTGGCCTGACCACAGGCGTATCGTGCCCGTGTGCGCACGATCGAAGAGACCCTCGACCTCCAAGCCGATGCGGCGATCCACAAGATCGAGGGGATGAGGCATCCGCTGCGCTTCACCGTCTCGGGGATGCTCGCCGGCGCCTACGTCGGCATCGCCGTCGTGTTGATGCTCAATGCGGCAGGCCCGCTGGTCGAAACCAGCGGCGGTTGGGCGAAGCTCGTCAGCGGCTTGGTGTTCGGCGTCGCACTGACCCTCGTCGTCTTCGCGGGGGCAGAGCTTGTGACCTCATCGATGATGACGCTCACGCAGGGAACACTCATGCGCGCGACAGCACCCGGCCCGGCCGCGGGCGCGCTCGGCTTCACGTTCGTCGCGAACCTCCTCGGCTCGGCACTGTTCGGGGTGCTCGTCGCGGTGTCGGGAGTCCTGCACGCCAATCCCGCTGCTGGCGCGATGCTCGAGGTGATGCTGGATGCCAAGGCTCACGAATCACCTCTGGAGCTGTTCGTGCGCGGCATCCTGTGCAACGTGCTCGTGTGCCTCGCGATCTGGATGGTCGCGCGGTCGACCACCGACGGTCCGAAGTTCGTGGTGATCTTCTGGGCACTTCTGGCGTTCATCACGTCGGGTTTCGAGCATGTCGTGGCAAACATGACGACCTTCACCCTGGGGTTTGCGACCGGAGTCCCGAGCGCGACCTGGCTCTCGTTCGGCACAAACATGCTGTGGGTCGGCCTCGGCAATCTCGTCGGCGGCGCGGTGTTCGTGGGACTTGCCTACTGGGTGATCGGCGGGGCGCCGCGCTGGCCCTCCGTACAGACCCTCAGGCCCGAGGAGGCCCAGGCGTCGGTGTGACGGATGCCGCGAGCTGCGTCATCCGACGCTGGCGCATCGCCAGAAACAGGGGGAACGTGAAGGCGAAGGCCGTAAGCCCCGAACCGAGGATGTAGAGCCACGCGAAGCGCATCCCGAGCCGGCGAGACTCGGCGACGATGAACACGCACCCGGCGACGGCGACGACGAGCAGGTCGACCGTGATCGACGAGACAGCCGGGCCGCTGGTGGTGAGGTCGCCGATGAAGTCTCGCAGCTGGATGATCGCGAGGGTGTTGAAGAACCACGTGCCCACCAGCCCCGCGAGGGCCAGGACGAGGTAGGTGATGGCGAGGGGGCTCCAGTGTCTGGTCATGCCTCGATCCTGACCGCTCGCTCAGCATCCGACCAGGTGCGCGCCTCAGGCAGGATGAATGAGTGATCGATGACTCCTCGCACGGCTCCCCCGATCCTTCCGTCGACCTCGACGCTCTTGCCGGCCGAGCGAGCGAGATTCGTCTGATCGCTGTCGATATGGACGGCACCTTGCTTGACGGCGAAGGCGCGGTGCCGCCGGCGCTGTGGCCGATGCTCGACCGCCTGCGCGCGGCGGGGATCGCGTTCGCACCCGCCAGTGGCAGGCAGCACGCCACACTGCGCCGGGAGTTCGGTACGCACGGTGACGATCTTGTCTTCATTGCCGAGAACGGCACGTTCGTGACGCGCGGTGATGAGGAGCTCAGCTCCGATGTCATGGACCGCGCGTTCGTCGCAGAGCTTCTGGGTGACATCCGCGGCTTCACCCACGACGTCGGCGTCGTGCTGTGCGGCAAGGCCTCGGCGTATATCGAACGAACGGATGCCGTCTTCCGCAGCCAGGCGGAGAAGTACTACGCGCGCCTGACCGATGTCCCCGACCTCACCGCCGTGGAGGACGAGATCCTGAAAGTCGCCGTCTTCGACGCCGAGGACGGCGAGAAGAACACGGCGCCGGCGCTGGAGCGACACCGTCTGACGCATCAGGTCGTCGTGTCGGGGCACCACTGGGTCGATGTCATGAACCGGGGAGCCTCCAAGGGCAAGGCGCTTCGCGCCATCCAGGACCTCCTGAACGTCACTCCCGAGCAGACCGCCGTGTTCGGGGACTATCTCAACGATCTCGACATGATGGATGCCGCAGACTTCTCGTTCGCGATGGCCAATGCGCATCCGGATGTCGCGGCAGCAGCCCGCTACCGGGCGCCATCCAACGTCGACCACGGCGTCATCCGCGTCCTGGAGCGCCTTCTGGGCTGACGGCCCCGCGTGCGGCTGCCACGGGGCAGGATGGACCCATGATCTCTATCCCCACCGTGACCCTGGCCGACGGCGTGAGCTTCCCGGAGGTGGGCTTCGGCACTTATGGCCTCCGCGGGGACGATGGCACCGATGCCATCGTCTCGGCCGTCCAGGCGGGATACCGCCTCCTGGATTCGGCAGTGAACTACGAGAACGAGGGCGAGGTCGGTGAGGCGGTTCGGCGCAGCGGCCTGGACCGCGACGAACTGATCGTCACGACGAAGATCCCGGGGCGCGACCACGGGTACGACGAGGCCCGCCGCAGCGCCCACGAGTCTCTCGACCGCCTCGGGCTCGACCGCATCGACCTGTATCTCATCCACTGGCCGAACCCCAGCGTCGACAAGTATGTCGACACGTGGCGCGCGATGATCGACCTGCGGGCTGAGGGACTCGTGCGCTCGATCGGAGTGTCGAACTTCACGGAGGCGATGCTCGATCGGCTGCACGGCGAGACGGGAGTGATGCCCGTCGTGAATCAGGTCGAGCTCCACCCCTACTTCCCGCAGGCATCGCTGCGCGCGTACCACGCGACTCACGGCATCCGCACCGAGAGCTGGAGTCCGCTCGCGCGCCGCAGCGAACTGCTGAGCGAACCGGTGATCGGCGACCTCGCGACTGAACCCGGCATCAGCCCCACGCAGGTCGTGCTGCGCTGGCACGTGCAGGTCGGCGCCACGCCCATTCCCAAGTCCGCTCACGCCGGTCGCCAACGCGAGAACGCCGATGTCTTCGGATTCACGCTCACCGACGATCAGGTTGCCGCGATCTCGGCGCTTGAGCGCGGGCGGCTCTGGGGCGGCGACCCGAACACGCACGAAGAGATGTGACGGCGACTCGCTTCAACCGCCGGCCGGGCTGTCAAGTCCCTCGCTGAGGAGGGCCGTCTGGCGCGATCCTGACGTCCTCCGTGCCGCGCGGGTTGCGCGGCTCCTGGCGAAAGGAAATCGACATGACCGACAGCGCACGTGATCCCCTGGAAGAGGCCGACACCGTCGAACAGATCGCCCCCGTCGAAGGAGCTGAGCCCACGGTCGACCCGCAGCGCTCGTCGGAGGACGGATCGGTCGAGGATGCCACGGTCGATATCGATCCCGACATCCTGCCCGAAACGCAGGGCGAGGATCCGCTGAGCGCCGACCTCGGTGAAGAGGGGCAGGGTGATCTTGCCCCCGAAGACGAGTAGACGGACCGGAGTCAGCGTGACCGGTGATCCTCGGGGTGCAGCCGCGGGGCGCGCCGCGGCTCGCGGGGTGCGCCGGCCGCCGCGAGCAGTCGGATGACGCGCTGCCGGTGACCTGCCCAGGGGGACAGCAGTTCGAGCATCCCGTCGTCGTCGGTGCGCGAGCCGGTGAGCGCGTAGCCGACCTCGTGGGCGAGGTGGTAGTCACCGACGCTCACCGCATCTGGGTCACCGAGCGCCTTGATGCGTGTCTCGGCTGAGGTCCAGGGCCCGATGCCGGGCTGCGAGATCAGGACCCGGTCGATCTGCTCGGAGTCGCTGGCGGTGACGATGGCACGCACGAGCGATTCGCCGCGCTCGGCGACTCGGGCGATTGTTCGCGCCTGAGGTGGTTCGAGTCCGGCCCGGTGCCAGTCCCACGATGGGATGCGCCGCCACCCCTCGATCGTGGGTGGCGCGGACATCGGCCGCGGCGTAGGACCCGGCGCCGACGTGCCATACCAGGTCACGAGCCGCCGCCATGCCGCGAACGCCTGCAATCCCGTGATCTTCTGCTCGACGACGGAGCTCACGAGAGCATCGAAGACGAGCTCGGTGCGCCCGAGCCGGAGCCCGGGGTTGCGGTGTGCGAGGTGCGCGATGAGCGGATGCCGCGTCGCGTCGAACCCGGTTGCATCATCGCTGGCACCGCACAGGGCCGGCGCCTGCTCGAGGGCCCACTCAGCGCCCGGGCCCCACGCCGCAATCCGCACCGAACCGTCCGCGGTGCCGCGCAGCGCGAGGGTTGCCACCCCGAGCGGCGTACGGCTCGCGCGCCAGATGACGGGTCCATCGACGGTGAGCGTAGGGTCGTTCGCGCCGCGGCGCTGGAACACCACGGTCGCGCCCAGATCGAGCGGGTGCCGCGGCCGGTAGACGGTCTCGAGGGCCGCCGCGGAAGCGGTGGGGCTCGGCGCCAGCGAGGTCATGGGATCACGATACGTGGGTCGGCTGACACGCCGACGGCGCCTGATGGTTCGGTCGCGCTGTCGTGCGGGTGAGTGGCGCTGAAGCCCGCGTCAAGGCGCGACCGAACCGGGAGGTCGCACGCCGATCGGATGCCGAGGGAGAGACCCTGTGCGCTCTAGAACCGGTCGGGCGAGGGCGCACCGTGGCCGTAGCGGATGACGACGTCGGCGTGACGATCGAAGCGGTAACCGACACCGCGCACCGTGCGCACGATGTCTTCGTAGCGGCCGAGCTTGGAACGCAGGCGTCGGACATGCACATCGATCGTGCGCTCTCCGGGCACCTCGCCGTCCTCGGCGCTCTGCCAGAGCGACGAGACCAGTTCCGCCCGCTCGATCGTTCGGCCTTCGCGGAGCACCAGGTACTGGAGCAGTTCGAACTCCGTGAAGGTGAACGGCGCCGTCTCGCCGTCGATAACGACGCGCTTGCGCGAGATATCGAAGACGACGCCGCGTGCGGAGCGGTCGGTGTCTTCGGGTTCGGTGGCAGCAGTAACCGCGGCGATTGCCGACGGCTCACGCAGTGCGCGGCGCACCACATCGACATCGCGTCCGCCGGCGCCTCGGGGCGCAAGCGCGACAGTGGCGTAGGTTTCGGCATCCGGTGCGAGATCGGCCAGGGTGCGGCGCAGCGCATCGACGAGAACCGGGAGTGAAACGCCGGCAGCGGCGGCTTTGGCCTCATCGAGACCGACGTAGAGAGCGAAGCCGCGGGGAGTGCGCGCGGCGGGCTCGTCAGCGATCGGCGGCACGGCGTGCAGGTGACGGGCGGGAGCGGGGCGGGTGAGAAGGGCGGTGTTCGACATGGGGATGATGGTCCTTGCGGAGGGCCCGGCTGGTTCGGGCAGAGGTGTTGCGGTGACCCGGCGGTCGGTGTCGAGCGCCGTTCTGATGGAGGCGCTCTGCGAGAGGGCTAGGGGGCGGTGCGATCTGGATCGCAGAACGAGCCCCGCTGAGGTGTCGTCAGCGACACATTCGACAACACATGACTGAGCGGCCGGCCATCATCATGCCGGCAGTACCGTTCGCCTCCCAGGCGGACAGGACATGCGCGTTGTCAGTCATGCGGCCGATTATGACCGACAGTGTCGAAGTGCGTCAAATCGCGGGCACCGCGCCCGGTTTCCCCGGTATTTCGCGAGCAATCTGCTCACGGGGAGTAGGTCGGTCGTGACACTTCGTCAGACGAGCGGCATGGGTCACGACCAGGTCACGGTTTGTTGTTTGCAAAGACAAAAAGGTTGCGGTCGGCATCCACCTGTGCGTACTATCGCCGTCGAAGCGTTTAGCGAAGCGCTTCGAGTATCAGGCAGGCACGTGAGATCCAGACAGCGGAGTCGTCAATGGCGAAGATCAACGAGGTGGCAGAGGCCGCCGGCGTGTCGATCAGCACCGTCTCGTACGCGCTCAGCGGCAAGCGACCTGTGTCGCCCGCGACGCGGAAGCGGATCGAGGATGCCGTCGCCAAACTCGGCTACAGCCCGAACGCGAGTGCCCGGATGCTCGCAGGGCGCCGCACGAACATCTTCGCGCTGACCGAGCCGCTGCGCACCGACACGCACGTCCCGACCCACATGGCGTTCGTGCTGGCCACGGCAGTCGCCGCACGCCGGCATGACTACGACATCCTCCTGCTGACCGAAGAGCAGGCGGTGTCGGGCATGAAGCGGGTGGCCTCCAGTGGTCTGGCCGACGCGATCCTCGTGCTCGATGTCGCGCCGGATGACGAGCGCGTCGCGCTCGCGCGGAGCCTCGCAACGCCGACGGTGTTCATCGGCGTACCCGACGATCATGAGGGTCTGGTGTGCGTCGACCTGGACTTCGAGGCTGCCGCTCGCCTGGCTGTCGAAAAGCTCGCGACGCTCGGTCACCAGCGCATCGGGATGCTCGGCATGACAGAGTCCGCGTACGAGAAGTCGAACTTCCCGCCGCGGGTCCGGGCAGCCTACGAACACCGCGCCGCTGAGCTGGGTGTGCAGACGTTCTTCCGCACGAGCGGCCCGGCACAGACCGACCGCAACGGATGCCGCGTGGCGGTGTCCGAGATGCTCGCCGCCGGTGTCACGGCACTTGTTCTGCACGCGAATGAGGATGCGCACGCGATCGTGCTGAGCGAACTCGACCAGCGCGGTGTGAGTATCCCGTATGACCTGTCGCTCATCTCGGTGGGCAACAGCTTCGATATCGACACGCTCGCGCGCCCGATCGACTCCCTGCCGCTCATTCCTGCCGAATCCTGCAACCGCGCTGTCGAACTCGCGCTCGAGAGCCTCGACGAGGGGCATCGGCAACCCGGGCTCCACCTCATTGCTCCCACCTACCTTTCCCGCGACTCGATCGGGCCGTGGGTTGGATCGACAAGCGACGAGCCGGAAGCGCCCGCAGCGATGTGACTCCCCACCGAGAAGCGATCTCGCATGTCCATTGTCGAAGCGCTTCGATGACTTTCCCTCCACAACTACACAGCCCCTCCGAATCCACCGACCGACGACGGTCACCAAGAAAGGAGTGCCACCGATGGCACGCTTCACCCGCACCACACAGCGAGCACTGGTCGCCGCAAGCGCGATGACCGTTGCCGCCCTCGCCCTGGCCGGATGCTCCGGCTCCGGTTCTTCGGATGCCGAAAGTGGCGACACCCTCGTCCTCTGGCACTACGAAGGCGAAGACAGCGCGATGGGCAAGGCCTGGGACGCCGCGATCGAGACCTTCAAAGAGGAAAACCCCGACGTCACCGTTGAGTTCGAGGCGAAGGGCTTCGAGCAGATCCGCTCCACCGCCAGCCAGGTGCTCAACTCCGACGAGGCTCCCGATGTCATGGAGTACAACAAGGGCAACGCGACCGCAGGCCTCCTGGCCAGCCAGGGTCTGCTGACCGACCTCAACGACGCCGTTGCCGAGTACGGCTGGGGTGACCTTCTTGCACCGGCGCTGCAGACGACGGCCAAGTACAGCCCCGAGGGCGTCATGGGCGGCGACACCTGGTACGGCATCCCCAACTACGGCGAGTTCGTGACGGTCTTCTACAACGAGGACATGTTCGCGGATGCCGGGCTCGAGGTTCCCACCACCTACGACGAGTTCGTCGATGTGCTCGACGCGTTTGTCGCCCAGGGTGTCACGCCGCTTGCCGAGGCCGGCGCCGAGTACCCCCTCGGTCAGCTCTGGTACCAGCTCGCGCTGAGCCAGGCCGATCGCCAGTGGGTCGATGACTACCAGCTCTACGCGAACCCGGTCGACTGGCAGGGCGAGCAGATCTCCTACGCGACTCAGACCCTGAAGGACTACATCGACGCCGGTTACATCTCGTCGGATGTCACGGGGATGAAGGCCGAGGATGCCGGAACGGCGTTCATCGCCGGGCAGTACCCGATCTTCGTGTCGGGCAGCTGGTGGTACGGCCGCTTCCTCAGCGAGATCAGCGACTTCCAGCTCGGTCTGTTCCCCTTCCCGGGCTCTGACCTGAGCCTCGGGTCGTCGGGCAACCTCTGGGTCGTGCCCGAGAACGCGAAGAACAAGGAGCTCGCCTACAAGTTCATCGACATCACGATGCGCCCCGAGATCCAGGCGATCATCGGCAACAACGGTGGGCTGCCCGTCGCCGCGAACGAGGCAGACATCACCGATGAGGCAAGCCTGCAGCTGATCTCGGCGTTCAACGCGATCAACGAACAGGACGGCCTCGCCTTCTACCCCGACTGGCCGACGCCGACCTTCTACGACGCGATCGTCGCGAACCTGCAGGAGCTGGCCAACGGTACGGCAACGCCCGAGCAGGTGCAGACCTCGCTGGGCGACGAGTACGACTCGTACGCCTCGCAGTACTGGGAGTAAGTCCCGCAGTGGTGGGGCGGCTGCAGCGCCGCCCCACCACCTCCAATCCCCGGCCGGATCCCCGGCCCCCGCATCCACCCGAGGAATCGGAACTATGACCGCAGTACCCTTCGTCCGGCCCGCCCGGGCCAAGCGACTCCCACCCGAGGAGCCCCTGATCCCGCAGCGCGGCGGTCGCGGCACCGGCGGCTACTGGCTCTACCTGCTGCCTGGACTCGTCTTGCTCACGGTCGTGGTGATCATCCCTCTGGTATGGAATCTCTACCTGACGTTCACCGAGTGGCGAGGAATCAAGCCGCCGATCTGGATCGGGCTGGACAACTGGGTAGCGCTGATGCAGGACCAGAAGTTCTGGACCTCGTTCGGCAACAGCATCTGGATGATCGTCGCCATGGTCATCGTCCCCACCGCCATCGGCCTGGTGCTGGCGGCGGTGCTCTTCGACCTCGTCGGCCGCAAATTCGGCGGTCGATTCGCGAGCTTCCTGCGCGCTACCTACTACCTCCCGCAGATCCTTCCCGTCGCGGTGGCCGGTATCGTCATCGGCTGGATCCTGCGGCCTCAGGACGGCGCGCTCAACACGATCCTCGAGAACATCGGGCTCGGCTTCCTCGCCCACAACTGGCTGGGCAGCCCCGACACCGCGCTTCCGAGCATCATGGTCGTGCTCATCTGGGTGCAGATCGGCTATCCCGTTGTGATCTTCATGGCCGCGCTCCAGCGTGTCGACCCCGAGCTGTACGAGGCTGCCGAACTGGACGGAGCCAACTGGTTCCAGCGCTTTCGTGCCATCACGGTGAGCATCATCCGTCCCGAGATCTATGTCGTGACCCTCACCACGACCATCGCGGCGCTGAAGGTCTTCGGCCCGGTCTACGTCCTGACCCGCGGCGGCCCCGGAACCTCCACGATCGTCCCCGCGTACTACGCCTACACCGAGTTCTTCCAGGCGCAGCAGGTCGGCTACGGTGCGACGATCGCCACCGCACTCACACTCGTCATCGGCGTCATCGCCGTCATCTTCATCCGCGCGCAGAACGCGTCGGAGCGCAAGGAAAGGGCGGGGCTGTGATGGCGACCGTGACAGCGACATCCCCCGGGACGACCCGGCAAGAGAAGACCCCGGGTCGCCGCCGCGGCGGGATGAACAAGCCGCGGGGGATCGACTGGTTGATGGTCGCGTTCGTCGTGGTCGGTGCCATCCTGGTGGTCGCGCCGTTCTACCTGATCATCGTCAACTCGTTCAAATCGCCAGCCGAGTACTCCAACTCGGGCCCGCTGTCGATTCCCACCCAGTTCTACGTCGACGGTCTCGTGGCGTTCTGGGAGCGCGTGAACTTCCCCGAGAAGCTCTGGAACTCGTTTTTCATCTCGGGCACCGTCGCGGTGCTCGCCGTCCTGATCTCGGTGCTGAACGCCTTCGCTATCGGCATCGGACGCATTCGCGGGCGCAGCTGGATCGTGCTGCTGTTCCTCCTCGCGAACCTGCTCCCGCAGGAGGCGCTGCTCTACCCGCTGTACTACATGGCCAAGGGTGTCGGGCTCTACAACACCGTCTGGTCGGTGATCATCATCTTCACCGTCATCCAGGCTGCGTTCGGGACGTACCTGCTGGCATCCGTCTACGGCACCTTCCCGAAGGAAGTGCTCGAGGCTGCGGCCATGGACGGCGCCACCCGCTGGCAGATCCTCTGGCGGGTCGTGTTCCCGATCAGCAGGCCGACCCTCTCGGTGCTGCTCATCTTCTTCTTCATCTGGACCTGGAACGAGTTCCTGATCCCGCTGACGTTCCTGGTGTCCAACGCGACGCAGACGGTGCCGGTAGCGATCAGCGTGCTGCAGGGCGACCGGCTCATGGATGTCACCACCACGAGTGCTTCGGCGCTGCTGGGCATCGTTCCGACACTCCTCTTCTTCCTCATCTTCCAGCGCACCCTCACTCGCGGCATCACGGCAGGAGCAGTCAAGTAATGAGATTCACCGACGGGTTCTGGCAGATACGCCCCGGCGTCACTGCCCTGTACGCGCAGGAAGCGTATGACATCTGGGAGACCACGCATCCCGCCGATGGTGCTGCGCTGCAGATCACCGCCCCGACGGCGCGGATCACCAAGCGCGGGGACGTGCTGAACCGGCCGGCCCTGACTGTCACGCTCAGCTCGCCGCTTGCGGGTGTCATCCGCGTGCGGATCACGCACCACGAGGGTGGGCTCTGGCACGGCGGATACGCTCTGCCCGGCGCCGTAGCTGGAGCGGGTCAGGCGAGGGTGACGGATGCCGACGGCATCCTCTCCTCCGGTGCCCTCACCGCCCGCGTCACTCACGGCGCGCCCTGGTCGCTCGCCTTCGAGCTCGACGGGAAGACCGTCACCGCCAGCGGGCACAAGTCGGCCGGCTACATCCGACTGAGCCCGGATGCCGATGTCAGCCACGGCGTCGCGGGCAACGCGCGCACCGGGCTTGCCGCACCGGCATCCGATGCCTACGTCCACGAGCAGCTGGACCTCGGTGTCGGTGAGCTCATCTATGGCCTCGGCGAGCGGTTCGGTCCGCTCGTCAAGAACGGCCAGAGCGTCGAGATCTGGAACGCCGACGGGGGAACCTCGAGCGAGCAGGCCTACAAGAACGTGCCGTTCTATCTCTCCAACCGCGGGTACGGGGTGCTCGTCAACGACCCCGGCCACGTGTCGTTCGAGGTGGGTTCGGAGGCCGTCGAGCGCGTGCAGTTCTCGGTGCCCGGCGAGGTGCTGGAGTACTTCGTCATCGCAGGTCCCACGCCCGCTGAGGTGATCGAGCGGTACACGGCACTGACAGGCCGCCCTGCGCGGGTTCCGGCCTGGTCGTACGGGCTGTGGCTGTCTACGTCGTTCACCACCGACTACGACGAGAAGACGGTGACGGGATTCATCGACGAAATGGCGCGCCGCGAGCTGCCCGTGTCGGTGTTCCACTTCGACTGCTTCTGGATGCGCGAGTTCAACTGGTGCGACTTCGAGTGGGATCCGCGGGTGTTCCCCGACCCCGACGGCATGCTGGAGCGACTCCATGCCAAGGACCTTCGCGTCTGCGTCTGGATCAACCCCTACATCGCGCAGCGCTCGCCGCTGTTCGCCGAGGCTGCCGAGCAGGGATACCTCGTCACCCGGACCGACGGCTCGGTGTGGCAGTGGGACCTGTGGCAGGCAGGCATGGCGCTCGTGGACTTCACGAACCCCGACGCGAAAGCGTGGTTCCAGGGCAAACTCCGGCGCCTGGTCGATCAGGGGGTGGATGCCTTCAAGACCGACTTCGGCGAGCGCATCCCCCTGGGCGTGGACTATTTCGACGGCTCCGACCCTGAGCGGATGCACAACCTCTACACGCAGCTCTACAACGAGGCCGTATACGAGGTGTTGGTGGAGGCTCGCGGCGCGGGGGACGCCGTCCTGTTCGCGCGGTCGGCGACCACCGGGGGTCAGACCATGCCGGTGCACTGGGGAGGCGATTCGACCTCGACGTTCACGTCGATGGCAGAGACGCTTCGCGGTGGTCTCTCGCTCGCGATGAGCGGCTTCGCCTTCTGGAGTCACGACATCGGCGGGTTCGAGGGCACCCCCGACCCGGCGGTCTTCAAGCGCTGGACGGCGTTCGGTCTTCTGAGCTCCCACTCCCGCTTCCACGGCTCGGAGTCCTACCGGGTGCCGTGGGCCTTCGACGAGGAAGCCGTCGAGGTGACACGCTTGTTCACGCGGATGAAGATGCGCCTCATGCCGTATCTCTTCCAGGCGGGACAGGATGCGGCATCCACCGGAACGCCCGTCATGCGGCCGATGGCGCTGGCCTTCCCCGGCGATCCCGCCGTCGAGTACCTCGACCGCCAGTACATGCTCGGTCCCGACGTCCTGGTCGCTCCGGTGTTCACGGCTTCCGGCGAGGTGACCTTCTATCTCCCGCCCGGCACCTGGACCCATCTGCTGACCGGCGAGCGCGTCGAAGGTGGTGCATGGCGCACCGAGGTCCATGGCTTCGACAGCCTGCCGCTGTACGTCCGCCCCGGAGCGGTCCTGCCCTGGGGTGCCCGCGACGACAGGCCCGACTATGACTATCTCGACGGACTCGCGCTGCGTGTCTTCCCGGGAGGAGAGGGCATTGCTAGCGTCACGGTGACCACCCCCGACGGGCGGGCCGAGACGTTCGAGGTCGACCGCGCCGCGGTGACCGAAGGCGAATGATCGAGAGTGAGCGAGCAATGACCGGATCTCCTGACTACCGCGATTCCGGCCTGGTCTTTCCCGAGGGCTTCACCTTCGGCTCGGCCACCGCGTCCTACCAGGTGGAGGGTGCGTTCGACGAGGACGGACGTGGCCCATCCATCTGGGACACGTTCAGCAAGACGCCGGGCAAGGTGTGGAACGGTGACACCGGGGATGTGGCGTGTGACCACTACCACCGGTGGGAGAGTGACCTTGACCTGATGGCTGAGCTGGGGCTGGATGCGTACCGGTTCTCGATCGCGTGGCCCCGCATCGTGCCGGCGGGCCGGGGCGCGGTGAACCAGGCAGGCCTCGACTTCTATTCGCGACTGATCGACGGTCTGCTCGCCCGAGGGATCAAGCCGGTGGCGACGCTCTATCACTGGGATCTGCCGCAGCCGCTCGAGGATGCCGGGGGCTGGACGAACCGCGCAACAGTCGATGCGTTCGAGGACTACGCGCGGATCGTGGGCGCGGCATTCGGTGATCGAGTCCACACCTGGACGACGCTGAACGAGCCGTGGTGCTCGGCCTACCTCGGTTACGGCCAGGGCGGCCACGCCCCGGGTCGCCATGAGCCGGCAGCTGCGCTCGCGGCAGTGCATCACCTCAACCTCGCGCATGGGCGAGCCGTGCAGGCGCTGCGGGCGACCTCGACCGGCAACCCGCAGTACTCGGTCACGCTGAACTTCCACGTGCTGCGCGGTCAGGGCGACGGGGCCGCCGAAGCCATGCGCCGCATCGATGCCCTCGCGAACCGCGCCTTCACGGGGCCCATGCTGCGCGGGGAGTACCCGGCCGACCTGCTGGAAGACACGGCGTCCGTGACCGACTGGTCGTTCGTGCAGGACGGGGACCTTGCCGACATCCATCAGCCGATCGACGTGCTCGGCGTCAACTACTACTCGACCGCGACAGTGCGCATGTGGGACGGCGTCTCGCCGAAGCAGCAGAACGACGGTCACAAGGGCGCCGAGGGTGGTTCCGCGTGGCCCGGCAGCGACAAGCTCGTCGAGTTCGTGGAGCAGCCCGGCCCGTACACGGCCATGGGCTGGAACATCGCCCCCGAGGGGCTCGAGGAGCTCCTCGTGTCGCTGCGCGAGCAGTTCCCACAGCAGGCGCTCATGGTCACTGAGAACGGCGCGGCCTTCGACGACGTCGTGGCCGAGGACGGTTCGGTCCCGGATCCGGAGCGGCTGGACTACCTGCGGCGCCACTTCACCGCGGCCCACCGCGCGATGGCCCGTGGCGTGGATCTGCGCGGGTACTTCGTCTGGTCGCTGCTCGACAACTTCGAGTGGGGCTACGGGTACGCCAAGCGGTTCGGCATCGTGCGTGTCGACTTCGACACCCTCGATCGCACCGTGAAAGACAGCGGCAGGTGGTACCAGGAGTTGGTCGCAACGCACCGGATCCCCGCCTAGCGAGCGGCTGCGTCATCCGGTGCAACACCGACGCCGCGCCTTCTGCGCGAGCGTACGCTGGAGGCATGAGCGAGACGCGGTTCGCCGATCAGAAGGATGCCTCCCGGTACACCCTGCACGTGGGTGACGATCTGGTCAGCGCGCTCGACTACAACGACGACGGCCGCTCCGTCGCCCTCACCCGGGCGTTCACGCCACCACCCTTCCGGGGCAAGGGCTACGCGGCGGAAATCGTTGCGCGCGCCGTAGCGGAGCTCGAGGAGCGCGGCGACCGCGAGGTCATCCCGGTGTGCTGGTACGTCGCCGAATGGTTCGAGCGGCATCCCGAGCATGCCGGCATCCTCAAGGCTCGCGCCTGAGCATTCTCGTCAGCCACTGGGCGCGAGCTTCTTGCGCGTCGTGGGCGAGGGCAGCATCCGGAGCGAGGGCATGGAAGCCATGCACGCCGCCCTGCCAGACGTGGAGTTCCGCTTCACCACCGGCAAGCCAGATCTGTTGTGCGTAGGCGATGTCTTCGTCGCGAAAGGTCTCGGCCGAACCGACATCGATGAACGCCGGCGCAAGGTTTGACAGGTCGGCCGCCGCAGCGGGGGAGGCATCCGCCGGGGGAGCGTCCCGGTTCGGGCCGAGGTAGGCAGTCCACGCGGTCTCGTTGGCGGTTCGGTCCCACGCCCCGATCCCCGTCATCTGCTGCGCCGAGACGGAGTCGTTGCGCGCGTCGAGCATCGGGCACAGGAGCATCTGCGCGAACACCGAAGGTTCCCGCCGGTCGCGAGCGCGCAGCGCGGCCGCGGCAGCAAGCCCGCCGCCGGCGCTGACTCCGTGTAGCACGATGCGCTCACCGTCCAATCCGAGCTGCGCAGCGTGGTCGGCGGTCCATGTCAGGCCCGCGTACACATCGTCGATGGCGGCCGGGTAGGGATGTTCGGGTGCGAGGCGGTACTCCACCGCCATGATCGCCACACCGACGCGTTTGGCAAAGCGCGTCAACGCGGGGAGTTCGTCGTAGGCGTTGCCGACGACAAGCCCGCCCCCGTGCACATGGAAGAGCACGGGAACCGCGCCCTCGCGCAGCGCCGGACGCAGCAGCACCAGGTCGATCTCCGAACCGTCGCCGCGGGGCGCTCGGTGGTGCGACAGCTCGAACTCTCCTGACAGGGTCAGTTCGTCGAGCGTTGGCTGCACACTGCGCAGGCGCAGGTCGGGGATCTCCTCAGCGCTCAAAGTGGTAACGACATCCGGCGTCGACGCCAGCACCCGTTGGAGCTCCGGATCGATGGGTGGGGGAGTTCGCACGGTCATCCCTTCACCGAGCCCTGCAGCAGCGCAGCGACGAACTGGCGCTGGAAGATGAGGAACACGATCAGTGTCGGTGTGAGGATCAGGAGCGACCCGGCACACAGCAGGGGGATGTCGGTTCCCCACTGGCCCTGGAAGGCCCCGAGCGCTCCGGCCATCGTCCGCTTGAGCGGGTCATCGACCAGCACGATCGCCAACAGGAACTGGTTCCAGGTCCACAGGAACAGCAGGATCGCGAGCGACGAGATCGCCGGCATCGAGAGGGGGACATGGATACGCCAGAACAGCTGCCAGGTGTTCGCGCCGTCCATGCGCGCTGCCTCCGAGAGATCCTGCGGCATGTTCACGAAGTGCGCACGCATCCAGGTCACGGCGAACGGCATGAACAGGCCGATGAGGGGCAGGATGATGGCCCATCGGGTGTTGAGCAGCCCCATGTCGCGGATCTGGTAGTACAGCGGGACGATGATGCCTTCAAAGGGGAGCGTCAGACCCAGCAGGAACACGATGAACACGATTCGTCCGCCGACAGGTCGCAGGTGACCCAGCGCGAATCCCGCGAGGGTGGCGATGATGATCGCGACGGGAACGACTCCCAGCTCGATCAGGATGCTCGACCACAGCAGCGCCGGCATGTTCGCCGCGTTGAAGGCCAGAAGGAAGTTCTCCCAGTGCGGTTCTTCGGGCAGGCTCAGTCCGCTCGGATAGGTCCCGGGCTCGTGTAGGGCGGTGATGAACAGGCTGATGAACGGGACGATGGTCACGAGCATCATGAAGATCAGAAGGGCGCGTCCGAGCCACTTCTCGGTCGTCGAGACGATCATCCGTCGCGTCCTCTCAGAATGCGCTGCAGCGGCAGCACGACGATCAGTACCAGGGCCATGAGGGCGATGCCGAGGGCCGAAGCTGTGCCGATGTCGCGTTCGAAGAAGGCCAGATAGTAGATCTGCAGGCCGGGCACGAGCGTCGCGTTGCCGGGACCGCCCTGCGTCGAGATGTAGATGATGTCGAAGCTCGCGAGCGCGGCGATCACCGTGATGGTGATCGCAACCGCGAGTTCCTGCCGAAGACTCGGCAGGGTGATCGAGACGAACTCTCGTACGGGGCCTGCGCCGTCGATGCGGGCTGCCTCGTAGAGATTCGGATCGATCTTGGTCATGCCGGCCAACAGCAGGAGCAGACAGAAGCCGAACTGCACCCATGCTCCGATGACACCGACGGCGGGCAGCGCCGTCGCAAAGTCACCGAGCCAGGCGCGGGTGATCTCCCCGAGTCCGATGGCGCGCAGGAGCTGATTGACAAGACCGTTGGTGGCCAGGAGCCACGTCCACATGATGCCCGCGGCCACAAGCGGAATCACCTGCGGCAGGAACAGCACGGTGCGAGAGACGCCCGCGAGCCGTGTGGTGGCGATGCCGCGGATGATGTTCGCCGCAAACAGGGCGAGCAGGACCGGGATGATGCTGAAGTAGAGGATCAGCTCGAACGAGTTGAGGATCGAACCGACGAGCTTCGGATTGGTGAAGACCTCGACGTAGTTGTCGAAGCCGGCCCATGTCGCCGGGCCGATGCCATCCCAGTCGTAGAGCGAGTACTGAGCGGTGCATCCGATGGGCAGGATCACGAAGACGACGTAGAAGAACGCGGCGGGGAGAACGAGGAGGTAAATCCCCGCCGCGTTCCGGAGCCGACGCGCGGGCTGCGCCGGGGTTCGGTGCCGTTTCGTGGTGGGGGCCACGCCGGAAACCGGCGCAGCCCCCGTGGTACGGGAGGTCATGAGCGTTACTCGCTCACTTCCTGCTCGTAGTCGGCCTGCACGTTGCTGGGCAGCGTCGCAGCATCCTCTTCGCCAGCCGCCAGGCGCTGAACATTGGGGGTCCAGCTCTGCGCGTAGATCGATCCGGTTGCGTTGGCGATGAAGTCCATCGCGCCGTTGACCTCGTTGATGACGTTTCCGGCAGCCAGCGTCGCGGCCGTCACCGAGTCGGGGTCGACCTCGGGCATGAACGCGTCAGCCGGACCCATCGGGTGGGAACCGCCGACCTCGACCGTGATGGTGCGTGCGGTCTCGTCGGTCGCGATCCAGTTCAGGAACTCTGCAGCGCAGTCCGGGTGCTCGGCACCGGCAGCGATGCCGTAGGTCAGCGGGGCCGACATGGCGCCCATCTGGCCGCTTCCCTCGAGCGGGGGCATCAGGAAGAAGCCGGCGTTGCCGGGCATCTGGGCGTCGAGGTTTCCGGACTCCCAGTCACCACTGAAGACGAACACGCTCTCGCCGCCGATGAACCGGCTCATCATCTGCGAGTAGTCGAGCGAGTTGATGTCAGGCGCGAAGTATCCGGCATCCACCCACTTCTGCAGGTGCTGGGCGGCCTCGAGGTTCTCAGGGGTGTCGATCGTGGCATCCGGCACCTGGAAGATCCAGTCGTTGATCGGAGCCGTCGGCCCGTAGGAGGCCATCAGCGCCTGCAGCGGGAACAGCAGGCCACCGGTGGCGCCGCCGTTGAACTGCGCCATCGGGGTGAGCCCGGCATCCTTGGCAGCCTGCAGGTAGCCGTCGAACTCTTCGAGGGTCTGCGGCGGCTCATCCATACCGATCTGGGCGGCAAGTTCCTTGTTGTAGAACACGCCGGTCATCGAGAAGTTCAGGCCCATGCCGTAGAGCGGGCCGTTGCCGCGGCGGCCCTCATCGTCGACGCGCAGCTGCTCGAGCTGCGATTCCGGCCAGTCCACCCAGCCGTAGGCCTCGGCATAGGGGTCGAGGTCGAGCAGCAGCCCGCCCGATGCCAGCTCGGACATCTGCGGCAGGCGCATCAGGTCGGGCGGCGAGTCCTGCAGTACGCGCGGGGCGTTCTGGGTGATGACGGCGAATTGGTCCTCGCGGATGTCGAAGGTGACGTTCGGGTGTTGGTTGGTGAACTCGGCGGCAAGTTCCTTGGGGAGGGGGAACCCGGTCTCGATGTACATGTCGAGAACGACGTCATCGGTGCCACAGCCGGCGGTCGGGTCGACGGAAGCGGCAGAGGTCGGTGCGCTGTCGCTCCCGGGCGGTGCGCAGGCGGTGAGTGTCAGGCCGGCTGCTGCGCCGGCTGCGAGGATCGCCAGGACTCGGCGGTGGGGGACTCGAGACATCGGTGTCTTCCTTCCGATTGGGGTGTGTACAGCGATGGCGCCAGGGCTGTGTTTCTGATGTCTCCGCGGGTGCGGCGGCGGCGTCATCACGGGGCTAGTGCGTGTGCTAAATCGCATTAGCAAGGCCATCCTCCGTCACGTCCACCCGATCTGTCAACTGCGTAAGCCATCCTCGTCGACGCGCCGGCGAGGCGACGCGCGGCGCCGCAGCGCTCTAGGATGCTGCGAACGAAGGAGGAACGCCGTGAAGTCCAAGCGCGTGACCCTCGCCGATGTCGCAGCTGCCGCCGGTGTCTCGCGGACAACCGCTTCGCTCGTGCTCTCGGATCGAGGAGACGAACTGCGGATCTCGGAAGCGGCGCAGCAACGTGTTCGCCGCGTCGCAGCCGAGCTCGCCTATCGGCCCAACATCCTCTCGTCAGCGTTGCGCCGCGGATCGAGCCGAACAATCGGCTTCGTCTCCGACACGGTGGCTACCTCGCAACTGGCCGGCGACCTCATCAAGGGTGCTCTCGAGCACGCCCACCGAAACGGGTACATGCTCTTCATCGGTGAGACCGAGGGCGCCCCTGACGAGGAGCGGCGCCTTGTGCAGGGCATGATCGACCGCCAGGTCGATGGCCTCATCATCGCGTCGATGTTCACGCGCGTGCGTGCGGTGCCCGCGGGAATCGATCCTCGCAGCGTCGTGCTGCTGAACGCCCTGCCCGAAGACAGCGCCGTCGGAGCCGTCCCCTCCATCGTGCCCGATGAGTACTCCGCCGGGCGCGCGGCAGTCGATGTGCTCCGGGCGGCAGGGCACTCCCGCATCCACCTCGTCGGCGCCGGCCCGGGACCCGACGACGTTCCGGTGCAGACGGTCGCGGGATCCGAGCGGTTGCGGGGCATCCTTGATGCCCTCGCCGACGACGGGCTGGAGCCCGCCAGCGCGCGGCTGTGCTCGGTGTGGCTGCCTGAGGACGGGTGGGCTGCCACACGTTCTCTGCTGGACACCGGCGTGCGCGGCGAGGCCATCATCACGTTCAACGACCGTCTGGCCTTCGGGGCTTACCAGGCGATTCAAGAGGCGGGACTGTCGATCCCCGGCGACTTCTCGATCGTGTCGTTCGATGACCATCAGCTCGCGAGCTGGTTGCGGCCGCGTCTGACGACCTTCGCGCTGCCCCATTACGAACTTGGCGCGCTGGCACTTCAGGTCCTCCTGGAAGACGATGCTCCCGACTGGGGGCGGATCCGGCGCGTTCCGATGCCGCTGCGGATGCGCGAGTCGGTGGCAGCTCCGGACCCAGGGCGGGCAGATGCCGGAGCCCACCGAGCGGCATCGGCCCCCCACCAGGCCGCCGTATCCCCGTGAGTCTCGGGGCGGATGTCGGGAGCCCGCCGTAGCGTGAGGGCATGCGCATCCTCCACACCTCCGACTGGCACATCGGGAGGTCCTTCCACGGACACTCGACGCTGCCTGCGCTCCGGGAGGTGCTCGACGCGCTGATCGAGCAGGTTCGGGAGAACTCCGTCGAGCTCGTGATCGTCGCCGGAGATGTCTTCGACTCATCGACGCCGCCAGCGGAGTGCTACACGCTGCTCACCGACACGCTCTCGGGGCTCGCTGATGCCGGTGCCGCCGTGGTCGTGACCAGCGGCAACCATGATTCGGCGGCCCGGCTGGGGTTCCAGTCCGGCCTGCTGCGGGCGGGAATCCACGTCCGGACCGATCCGGCGACCGTGGATGCGCCGATCACGCTGACCGACGAGCACGGGCCCGTTCACGTCTACGGCATCCCCTACCTCGAGCCGGCGCTGCTGCGACGGACCTGGCCCGGCGAGAAGCTGCGCACCCAGCACGACGCGATTGCGCATGCCATGGGTCTCATCCGCGCAGACCATGCTTCGCGGGGTGGCCGCTCGGTCGTCGTATCCCACTGTTTCACCGCGGGCGTCGACCCCACTCCCGGGCTCGAACGAGACATCCAACAGGGCGGACTCGACGTCGTCCCGCTCGCCGAGTTCGCGGGCATTGACTACGTTGCTCTCGGGCACATCCACGGTCGTCAGCAGCTCGCGCCCACCGTGCGGTACGCGGGCGCGCCGCTGCACTACAGCTTCGGCGAGGCCGACAAGCCGCGCGGCTCGTGGCTCGTTGACCTCTCGGCAACCGGCGAAGCCTCTGTCACCTGGCTCGACCTGCCGGTACCGCGTCGCCTCGTCACGATTCGCGGCACCCTCGATGAGCTGTGTTCCGCGGCCGAACACGAGTACGCGACGACCGCGTGGGTGCGAGCCGAGTACACGGATGCCACACCGCAGCGCGATCCGCTGCGCCGACTGCAAGAGCGCTTCCCCTTCTGCGCGGCAGTGGTCCACGCCCCTGAGCGTCAGCACGAGCGCGACGATCAGACCTACGCCGGCCGCGTGCGGACGGCTCGGACCGACGTCGAACTCATCGGCGCCTTCCTTGCTCACGTCCGCGAGGGTGAGGGTGCCAGCCCGGCGGAGGCGGAGCTGATCTCCGAGGTGATCGAGGGTCGTACGGTAGCGGAGGCCCTCGCGTGAGGATCCACCGGGTGCAGATCGAAGGGTTCGGTCCCTTCCGTGAGCGGCAGGATGTCGACCTCGACGCTCTGGCCCCCTCGGGTGTGTTCGTGATCGCCGGTCGCACCGGAGCGGGCAAGTCCAGCATCCTCGATGCCGTCTGTTTCGCCCTCTACGGCACGGTCCCCCGCTATGACGGAGTCGATCGGCGCCTGCGCAGCGATCATTGCGGCCCCGACGATCCGACGCAGGTCACGCTGGAGTTCAGTACCGGAAGTGATCGTTGGCGGATTTCGCGGTCGCCGGACTACGAACGCCCCAAGCGTCGCGGCACCGGCATGACAATCGTCGCGGCCGACGCGTTGCTCGAGCGTCTGGAACCGGCTGCGGACGGCAGCGAGCACTGGGTGGGGTACGCCGCCGGGCCGCGGGACGTGGGCCACGCGATCGACGAGGTCGTCGGCCTGTCCCACCAGCAGTTCCTGCAGGTGATCCTGCTCGCCCAGAACCGGTTCTCGCAGTTCCTGCTGGCAGGAAACGTCGACCGGCAGCGGGTGCTGCGAACGCTGTTCGGCACCCAGATCTACGAGGACTACGAGAAGCGCCTCGACGAACGCCGACGCGAGTCCGAGCGCGAACAGGAGCGGGACGCGGGCCACCTGCAGCGCCTGCAGAGTGACGCCGAAGCGCTCGCACGAGAGGCCGGATGGCACGTTTCGGGCGAGACGATCGACCTGGAACGCGTGGCTGCCCGCGCGGGATACGACCTGCAGACCCGCGCTGACGCCGTCGAGCGGGCCGATGCGGCCCTGGCGGCCGCGGAAGCCGCGCACACCCGCGTGCGCCAGCTGCGCGAGCAGCAACAGCAGCGCAACGCCGCACGCGAGCGCATGGCGGCGATCGAGACCGAATCCGCGTCGCTCGCGCCGGACCGAGCGACGCTCGAGAGGGCCCGCGCTGCCGAGCCGCTGCGCGCCGTGATCGAAGAGGCGGGCCGCGCCCACGCCGACGTCGAGGCGACAGTCGCGATCGAAGCGGCGGCGCTCGCTGACGCTGCGGCGGGGGTAGACACCGCCCTTCCTGTCGACGAGTTGTTCGCCGTGGCACAGGCCCTCACTGGCGACATCGCGCGATGGCAGGATGCGGAGAATGCTGAGCGGCAGCTCGCTACCGACCGCGCCGACCTGACCCGTGCAACCGCTCAAGCTGAGGCAGTTCGGGCGGTTCTTGCCGTGACCCGCGACGCGCTCACCCGGGCCGAGCATGAACGGGGGCGGCTCGGCGATGAGATCGAGAAACTGTCCGTCGCTGCGGCTGGACTCGAGGCCGCCCGTGCCGACAGCGAGGATCTTGCGGTGCGCCTGGTCGCTGCGCGAGAGGCCGAAGCTGCCGCAGTGGCGCTTGCCGCGGCAAGCGCCGACCGGCTCGAGGCGTCGCGCGCCGTCGAAGAGGCTGTGGCAGCCTGGGGTCAGCTCATGCGTCGGCGCCTCGCCGGATTCGCCGCAGAGCTTGCCGACGGGCTCACCGATGATGACCCCTGCCCCGTGTGCGGTTCGCTGGATCACCCCGAGCCGGCTCCGAGCAACCACGATCCCGTCACGGACGCTGTTCTCGCGGCCGCCGAAGAAGATCGCGACCGCGCCCTCGCGGCGGATCGCGAGAGCGCCGCACGCCATACCGCGGTCACCGCGCGCGTCGATGCCGCACGTGCCCGGGCGCGCGGCTCGGTCGAAGACCTTCACGTGCGTCAGCGCGAGAGCCAGTCCCGGCTGGAGCTCGCCGAGCGCGCAACCGAGGCACTCGATCGCGCTCGCAGTCTGCGCGGCGAACTCGAGGCGCGTGAGCACGACCTGCGGGCCGAACTGGACGCCGCTGCCGCTCGCCTGGCAGAACTCGACACCGCACGGACGGTCCTGGACGGTCGGATCACCGAGGCCGAGGAAGCTGTAGCTACCGCGCGCGGTGCTTTTCCCAGCGTTCACGCACGGATCGCCGATGCCGAGGCTCGGCGACGAACGGCGCAGCGGCTTGCCGAGGCTCGCCGCGCCCATGAGCTCGCCCTCGAACGGGAGCATGACGCCGATCGCAAGCTCGCCGCGGACGTCTCGGTGTCATCGTTCCCTGATCCCCCGTCAGCATGTGCCGCGCTGCTCACACCGATCCAGCTCGAAGACCTGTCGTCGCGGCTGAGCGATCACGACGCCGCGAAGCGCATTGCGAAGGAGCGGCTGCTCGAACTCGAACTGCAACTCGCCGACGCGCCCGAGGACCTTGCTGACACTGATGCCTCGCTCCGCGACGCAACGCTCGCGCGCGAGAGATGGCAGCATGCCGTCGCCGAACTGGCGGCGGTCCGTGAGCGTGTTACCCGTTTCGGAGATCTGCGACTGGCGATCGAGACGCAGGGTCGTGAGGGTGAACAACGGCGCGAGCAGCACCAGATCCTGGTCCGTCTGGCAGATACGCTCGCCGGGCGTGCTCCGAACACCATGCGCATGACGCTCGAGACCTTCGTCCTGGCCGCCGAGCTCGAAGAGATCGTCGCAGCCGCGAACCTGCGCCTGGCCGACATGTCCGACGGGCGCTACCGTCTGGAACACACCGACGCGCTGGCGCGTCGCGGCGCCGCTTCGGGACTTGGGCTCCATGTCCACGACGCCTATACGGGCCGCACCCGCCCTCCCCAGTCCCTGTCCGGCGGCGAGACCTTCCTTGCCTCCCTCGCTCTCGCCCTGGGCCTCGCAGAGGTCGTCACGAGCCGTGCCGGCGGCATCCGACTCGACACGCTCTTCATCGATGAAGGGTTCGGGTCGCTGGATGCCGAGACTCTCGAGCTGGCGCTGCGCACCCTCGACGACCTGCGCTCGGGCGGCCGCACGATCGGCGTCATCAGTCACGTCGAGGCGATGAAAGAGCAGCTTCCGATCGGCATCCTCGTTGAGGCGACGCCCTACGGGTCGAGCGTCACCACCGAGGCCGCGCCCAGTCTGCTCTGATAGCGGGCGCTGCGTGACGATCCGTCACTGAGCTGGGGGGCATACGCTGGCAGGGTGGGTTCGGATTCGGGAGCGTCGTCGCAGCCACGAACCATCACCATCCCGCTCACCAACGCCGCACGGTGGCGAGCGTTTGCGGTAGCCGCGGCAGTAGCCGCGATCACAATCCTCGACCTGTCGAAGGTCAACGTTGCGCTGCCCTCCATCGAACAGGCCCTGGGCGCCGGTTCCACCGAACTCCAGCTGATCGTCTCGGGGTACGTCCTGACCTTCGGTCTGTTCCTGGTTCCCATGGGGCGCCTCGGTGACCAGCGTTCCCGGCGCGCGCTGTTCCTCGTAGGCCTGATTCTGTTCACTCTCGCAAGTCTCGGGTGCGCGCTGGCCCCGAACATCGTGGTTCTCATGGTCTTCCGGTTGCTGCAGGGTGTTGCTGCCGGCATCCAGATGCCACAGGTCCTCGGGCTCATTCAGCAGATCTTCCAGGGAGCCGAGCGCGGGCGGGCGTTCGGCCTGTTCGGGGCGACAATCGGGCTCGCAACGGCGTTCGGGCCGACGCTCGGTGGGCTCATGATCGCCCTCGGCGGTCCGGATGACGGCTGGCGCTGGATCTTCTGGATGAACGTTCCCCTGGGAATCGCCGCGATCGCGGCGGCGGTCTGGGTGCTGCCGACCACCCGAGTCCACACGGGGCGCCGCATCGCTCTCGATCCGATCGGTGTGATCCTGTTCGGGGTCTCGGTGCTCGCACTGATGTGGCCGTTCCTGTTCACCACGGGCTCACCCGACGACGACCCGCGTCGGTGGTGGTTGCTGACCGTCTTCGTCCTGTTCGCGACCCTGTTCGTCGCCTGGGAGCGGAGATATGCCGCCCGTGGGCACGCGCCGCTGATCCCGTTCTCGCTGTTTCGCATCGCGTCCTACCGCAACGGCACTCTGCTCGCGACCTCGTATTTCGCAGCCCTTCCTGCCCTGTTCCTGCTGACCACCCTGTACTTGCAGACGGGGCTCGAGCTCGAGCCGGTCTTCGCCGGGATGGTCACCATCGGCTTCGCGCTCCCGAGCGCGGCGGCCTCCTGGGTCGGCGGCAATCTCGTGACCCGCATCGGTCGCCCGTTGGTCGTCGGTGGACTCATCATGGTCCTGGTCTCGGCGATCGGTCTCGTGCTCGTCGCCGTCTTCGCCACCCCCGCGCTGACCCCGTGGCTGATGGGCACCGTGATGATCATCGGAGGCCTCGGGGGTGGGCTCGTGATCTCGCCGAACCAGACCCTTGCCCTCGCTGACGTGCCGGTATCCGAGGGAGGTCTTGCCGGCTCGGTGGGTCAGCTCGGCCAGCGCATCGGTACTGCGGTCGGCACCGCCGTGGCTCTTGCCCTGTTCTACGCCACGATCTATCGCGAGACCGGCAACCGGGACTCGCTGGCCGTCTACCACGACGCCTATCTCATCGGGATGTCCTCAGTCGCCCTCTTCATTGCGCTGGCGTTCGTCGTCTCGATCGTCGACCTGTCTCGGCGCCGAGCGGCGGCACGGGATGCCGAAGCCGACGAGGCTGAGGAGCGTCGCGCGGGCCCGACCTGAGCCAGGAGCCCCAAGCTAGCGGCCTCAGAGACCGTAGTCTCGGCGCACCCGCTCCAGGAGCAGCACGCTGCAGGCATCCGTCGCTTCGCCCCAGTCCCACCGGGCGCCGTCTTGGGCCCGATCCGACACGGCCTTCAGTACCCGGATCGGCACGTCGTACTGCTGAGCGACCCACACATACGCGTAGACCTCCATATCGACGAGGGTCGCTCCCAGATCGCGGATGCCTGCAGCGGCGTCCGCGTCATCCACGAAGTGGTCGCCGGTCGCGATCGTATGGCCAGTCCCGCCGAACGAGAGCATGGTCGGGAGTGACACGTGCTGCCCAACGACATTGTCAAGGTCGGTCACATCGTGCTGGATCGCGGCAGTGACCTCGTGCACAGTGGCCTCGACATCCTCGTGGATGGCGCCGGCGGTGCCGACGACGACGATCTCGTCGTAGTCTCCGCGTTCCAGGGCGCGCGTAAGCGCGTGCGTTGCCTGGAGCTTTCCTGGGCCCGTGACGAGGCGGTCGAATCCGGGCAGCTCGTCGGGAAACGCAACCAGTTCGCGGTCGAGAGCCGCAACGAGAAGTCTCATGCCTTCATTTTGCCTGGCGTTTCGAGGTGTACGGGTTCACGCTCAGCGGCGAAGATGGGAGGCGACGACAGGAGGACGCGAGTGAAGTCTGTGGTGTTGGAAACTCCCGACGGGATCGATGTGCGGCTCGGGTGGGACCCGTCGATGAGCGAGCACGATCGCAAGCGCGTCCTGGCCAAGGAACTCGTCGCCGCCAAGCTCAAGCTCGACCCGAAAGACGTTCGGGTCGAGCGGGAAGCCCCGGCTCAGTTCGGGTTCCACACGCAGCTGTTCGCGAGCGTTGAGGGCAAGGAACTGCCCCTGCAGATCCGCAACGCAAGCTTCCGCGCAGCAACCGTGGTCGCTCTCACCGATCAGCCGTACACGATCGGCCTCGACATCCGCGACCTGCATCCCGACGAGGCCACCATCCACGAGATGCAGCGGCACTCACGTCTGTTCGACGAGTCCAACATCCTGAACCTCATCGACCACTGGACGCGCGTGCAGGCCGTGCGCGAGGCCGACGGCCGCGGTGCGCGCGTTGTGCCCGATGTCGTCAAGCTCGACGCGACCCGGCAGCGGGGGTGGGTTCCCGACCGCAGGGCGCAGTACACGATCCTCGATCTCTCCCGCGATGGCTTCGTCGTGACGCTCGCTTTCGCCGACGCGGAGGACGCCCGCACCCCCGTGTGAGGAAGGCGGCTTCGGCTTCCGGGATATTCGTTCGGTTGCGCCGTGAGGTGGGTGGTGGATGCCTGAACTCGCGATTGGGTGCGACCGAACTCGGGACCCGACCATTCGGTCGCGCTGATGTGTGGGTGATGCAGCCTCCACGCCGCGCGACGGCGCGACTGAACGGAGGAGAGTGGCTGGATCAGGCGTCGGATGCCGGGCCGAGCGCGGCATCCAGTTCGGCAAGCCACACCCGGGCGTTGCCGTCAGAGGGGGCGCGCCAGTCGCCGCGCGGCGACAGGGACCCGGCCGGCGACACCTTGGGGCCGTTGGGGATTGCTGAGCGCTTGAACTGCGCGAACCCGAAAAAGCGCTGCAGGAACACCCGCAGCCAGCGCACGACGGTCTCTCGGTCGTAGGCATAGCGCTCGTCGAACGGGAATCCGGGGGGCCACGCGCCGGCGTCAGAGTCCCGCCACGCCCGCTCGGCGAGGAAGGCGATCTTGGAGGGGCGGATGCCGTAGCGCAGCACGTGGAAGAGGGTGAAGTCATGCAGCGCGTAGGGTCCGATGCGATCCTGGGTTGACTGGATCTTGCCGTCCTGGTCAGCGGGCACCAGTTCGGGACTGATCTCGGTGTCGAGTACCGACTGCAGCACGGTGGTCGCTTCGGGCGTGAGGGCAGCGGCTCCCTGATCCTCGCCATGCGCGATGACCCACCGGATGAGGTGCTGAATGAGGGTCTTGGGGACTCCCGTGTTCACCGCGTAGTGGCTCATGTGGTCGCCGACGCCGTAGGTGGCCCAGCCGAGGGCGAGCTCCGACATGTCGGAGGTCCCGATGACTATGCCACCGTTCTGGTTCGCCAGACGGAAGAGCAGGTCAGTGCGGACCCCGGCCTGCACGTTTTCGAACGTGACGTCGTAGACCGGCTCGCCCTGGCTGAACGCGTGTCCGATGCTGCGGAGGATCTCGGATGCCGTGGCACGGATGTCGATCGTCTCGATCGAGGCGCCGATCGCTGTTGCCAGGGCGACCGCGTTGGACTTCGTGTGGTCGCTGGTCGCGAAACCGGGGAGCGTGTAGGCGAGGATGTCGGAGCGTGGCCGCCCCATCCGGTCCATCGCCCGGGCGACGACGAGCAGCGCGTGCGTTGAGTCCAGCCCACCGCTGACGCCGATCACCGGCTTCGGGTCGCCGATCGCCCGCATCCGCTGCACGAGGCCCTCGACCTGGATGTTGAACGCCTCGTAGCAGTCCTGCGCGAGGCGGGCCGGGTCGTCGGGGACGAACGGGAACCGGTCGAGGTGACGGCGCAGCCCGACATCCGTGGCAGGCGGGTCGAGGACGAACTCGACCCTGACGAAGTCGTCGGCGCCGAGCGCACTGCGGTTGTCGTCGAAGGTGCCCTGTCGGATGCGATCTTGACGGAGCCTGTCGAGATCGATGTCGGCGACGCTGCGGCGCGGGCCGTCGGGGAAGCGCTCGGTTTCGGCCAGCAGCGCGCCGGCCTCGTAGATCATCGTCTGGCCGTCCCACGACACGTCGTTCGTTGATTCGCCCAGGCCCGCAGCAGCGAAGACGTAGGCGCCGAGGCACCGCAGCGACTGCGACTGCACGAGAATGCGGCGATCCTCGGCCCTGGCGATCGTGATCGGGCTTCCCGAGAGATTGGCGATCACGCTCGCTCCCGCCAGTGCTGCCCGGGATGACGGCGGAACGGGCACCCACATGTCTTCGCACACCTCGACATGAAGGACGAGGCCCTCGATGTCGCGGGCCTCGAAGAGCAGGTTCGTGCCGAAGACGGTCTCGAGAGTGCCGATCCGGATCGCCTCGCCCGACCACGCCTCGCCCGGTGCGTACCAGCGCCGCTCGTAGAACTCGCGGTACGTGGGCAGGTACGTCTTCGGCACGACGCCGAGCACCTCGCCGCGATGGATGACGACCGCACAGTTGTAGAGGCGGTTGCGGTGGCGCAGGGGGGCGCCGACCACCAGCACAGGGAAGAGCTCGACGGATGCCGCCACGATGCGCTCGATGGCGCTGGCCACACCGTCCAGAAGCGCGTCCTGCATGACGAGGTCGTCGATGGCGTAGCCCGACAGGCAGAGCTCCGGGAACACGGCGACGGCAACGGCATCCGCGTCGCACTCGCGTGCTGCTGCAAGGACCGCCTCGGCGTTGGTGGCGGGGTCGGCTACTGCGACCGGGATCGTGCACGCCGCGACGCGCGCGAATCCGTGGCGGTACGCGCTTTCGAACGGCAGGCTCGTGCTCACGCCTCCAGTCTCGCACTTCGCGTCTGTACGCGCCGAGAAGCCCGAGACTGCGTCGTGCCCGCGAGCCAGGACGAAGCAGACGCAGGGTCGCGGGCACGATGCGCTCTCGTCGAGGTATCGGCGATAAGCGCGCATCCGACTGGGTCGTGTCGGAGGGCCCGGCTATCGTCGGGAGCGGAAAGGCATCATGCGATACATCGAGAGCGAGCGTCGGTTCGTCTGGAGTGCGAGCGACCTCAAGGCCGCCGCCGAGTGCGAGTTCGCCTGGGTGCGGGCCATCGACGCGAAGCTCGGTCGGGTCGATCCGGTGGAGGATCCGGTTGATCTCACCCTCGAACGCGCTGGACGACTGGGCGGCGTCCACGAACGACGAACGCTCGAGGCGTACCGCGAACGCTTCGACGGCGCCGTCGTGGAGATTCCCGAGACCGCCTCCTCGGATGCCGAAGCCCTGGCTCACGCCGTCGCGCTCACCAACGACGCGCTGCGGTCCGACGACGTGGCCGTGATCTATCAGGCGAGCTTCGCCGACGACGAGTTCGTGGGTTTCGCGGATTTCCTCCTGCGGGATTCGGACGGGCGCTGGATCGTACAGGACACCAAGCTGGCCCGCCATGCGCGCGTCACCGCGCTCATGCAGCTCGCGGCATACGTCGATCGGCTCGACCAGCTGGGGGTGCCCCGGTCCAGCGAGGTCCAGTTGTTGCTCGGCGACGGATCGACCAGCACCCACCGCGTCGACGACCTCCTTCCGGTCTATGCCCTGCGCCGCCAGCGTCTCCGTGCGCTCCTGGCAGACCGGCTCTCGGCATCCGCCCCGGTCGCGTGGGATGACCCGCGCGGCGACTTGGGGATCGTCGCGTGCGGCAGGTGCCCGACGTGCGAGCTCGAGGTCGTCGCGAGCCGGGATCTGCTGCTGGTGGCAGGCATCCGTCCCGTCCAGCGCGAACGGATGCAGGCAGCGGGCATCCGCACGATCGATGATCTGGTCGATGCGAACGCGACGCCGGCGGCGATGAACCCCGACACCTTCGCGATGCTGCAGACCCAGGCGAGACTGCAGTTGCGAACGGCAGCCGGTGTGGGCGCGTTCGACTCGGTAGCAGCCGTGGATGCGGCATCCGGTGCGCCCGCGGCACCCGCGCCACCGCCGTTCGAGGTCGTCGTACCGGCTGCCCTCGCGGCGCTGCCGAGGCCCGACCACGGCGACCTGTTCTTCGACTTCGAGGGTGACCCGCTCTACACCGAAGCGTCCGACGATGATGCGCCCGGGCGTGAGCAGACGATCTCGTGGGGTCTGGACTACCTGTTTGGCTGGGTTGACGATCGCGAACAGTACAGCGCACTGTGGGCCCACTCCTTTGCCGACGAGCGCGCTGCCCTCGAGACTTTTCTCGACATGGTCGCGGTGCGCAGGCACGCCCATCCCGCCATGCACATCTACCACTACGCGCCTTACGAGCCCACGCACCTCTTGCAGATGGCGGCGCGCTACGGGGTGCGCGAGGCGGAGGTCGACCGTCTTTTGCGCGACGGTGTCTTCGTCGACCTCTATCCCGTGGTCAGGCGCGCGCTGCGAGTGGGGTCGCGTTCCTACTCGATCAAGAAGCTCGAGCCCCTCTACATGGGCGACGAGGTCCGCACGAGTGATGTGCAGCGCGGCGATGACTCGATCGTGCGGTACGTCCAGGCGCGGGCGCTCGCCGAAGACGGGGACGCGGATGCCGCGCAGCTCATCCTCGACGACATCGCTGACTACAACCGCTACGACTGTGTCTCGACCCGGCGTCTGCGCGATTGGCTCGTCGACCGCGCCCGCGAGACGGGTCGGCGCCCGGCCGCGAATCCGGAACCGAGCGAGACCGGCTACGAGCCCTCGCCGCAGGCGACGACTCTGCTGCGCCTGGCGGGTGACACGCCCGATGAGGCCGACGCGCAGGCCCTGCGCCTGGCCGCCGCGGCGATCGACTACTACCCGCGTGAGGCGAAGTCGTTCTGGGCCACCCACTACCTGCGGCTTCGCGAGCCGATGTCGCTGTGGGAAGACACACGAGATGTCGTTGCCGTAGACCCGGCACGTTCCCGCATCCGGGAGGACTGGCACCGACCCGAGGGCTCCCGAGCCGATCGACGCGTCGTCGAGGTGCGCGGAGAACTCGCTCCTGGCACGCGGCTGCGCCCCGGCGCCGACCCGTTCGCGATCTACGAACTGCCCGCGCCCTTTCCGTTCGACGCCTCGGCGCGGTGGATTCACGCCGATCATCGAGTCAGCGTCATCGAGGAACTCGAGGACGGCGTGGTCATCGAAGAGCGAGCTGTCGAGGGTTTCACCTGGCACGATCTGCCGATCGCGCTGACCCCGGCTGCACCGCCGCGCGCTGCAAGCCAGCAGACCGCCATCGACGCGTGGGCGGCAGCCGTCATCGATGCCCACCCCGGGTTCCCGAAAGATCCGGCATCCGACATCCTGCGGCGCCTGCCTGCCCGCCTGCGTGCGGGTGACCCGGCCCCAATCGCCGCGGATGAGGACGACGTCGACGCGCTCGTCGAGGCAGTGCTCCGCCTCGACCACAGCGCCCTGTCGGTGCAGGGGCCACCCGGTACCGGCAAGACCTACGTCGGTTCGCACGTGATCGAGCGGCTCGTCGCCGAGCACGGGTTCCGCGTGGGAGTCGTCGCCCAATCACATGCGGTGGTCGAGCACATGCTCGGCCGCGTCATCGCGGCGGGGGTGCCCGCTTCTCGAGTCGGCAAGGCGCCAAAGGATGCTGACGCCGATGTGCCCTTCACCGTGATCCCGAAGAACGGCGTGCCGGCGTTCGCAGCCGAGAACGCGGCAACCGGCTTCGTCGTCGGTGGGACGGCATGGGATTTCAGCCACGAAGGTCGTGTGCCGCGCGGAAGCCTCGACCTGCTCGTGATCGACGAGGCCGGCCAATTCTCACTCGCATCCACGATCGCCGTCTCGCTCGCAGCCCCGCGGCTACTGCTCATCGGAGATCCTCAGCAGCTTCCGCAGGTGAGCCAGGGGACCCATCCGGAGCCGGTCGATACGTCGGCGCTCGGGTGGATCATGGACGGCGAGGACGTCATCCCGCCGAGTTTCGGGCGCTTCCTCGCTGCCTCGCGGCGGATGCATCCCGCCGTCACCGCCCCGGTCTCCGACCTGTCGTACCGCGGTGCGCTGCGCGCTCACCCCAGCACAGCGCTGCGGCGAGTCGAGGGTGTGAGGGCCGGCGTCGTTCCGGTGCCGGTTCGTCATCGCGGCCGGGCTACCCAGTCGCCGGAGGAGGCCGAGACGGTCGTCGAGATCGTGCGCGATCTCGTCGGGCGCTCGTGGACGGATGTCGTCGTGGACGACGGTGACAGCTCGGCGACCAGCGCGCCATCCCGGCCTCTGCGGGCTTCCGACATCATCGTCGTGACGCCGTACAACGCGCAGCAGGTGCTCGTGGAGTCAGCGCTCTCGGCCGCCGGGTTTCCGGACGTGCCGGTCGGGACGGTCGACCGCTTTCAGGGGCAGGAGGCTGCCGTCGCGATCGTGTCGCTCGCGGCGTCCTCGGGTCGAGACGCACCCCGAGGACTCGAATTCCTGCTGCTGCGCAACCGCCTGAACGTCGCCATCTCGCGGGCGATGCACACCGCCTACATCGTCTACTCGCCGGGGCTGCTGGACGATCTTCCACGCACGCCCGAGGGAGTGGCTCGCCTCAGCGGATTTGCGCGGTTGGTCGGCGCCGTACCCACCGAGACGGGCAGGGCGATGGATGCTGCTTCGGCGGTTCCAGCGATGAGTGCGGTGGTTCCCGGAGGCGATACCCCCGTCGGCTAGGATCCGGCCGAGGCTCGCTCGCGCCTCGGATCTCGGGAGTACATCATGCCGGTCATCGATAGTGCCATCTATGTCGACGGGGTGCGGGTCGAGAGCCCGACGTCGCTCGAGGAGGCGTACCGGCTTCGACAAGAGCTCCATGGGTTCGCGTGGATCGGGCTGTACCGTCCCACGGCAGAGGAATGGGACTCGGTCTCGCGGGAGTTCGACCTCCATCCGCTCGCGGTCGAGGATGGTTCGACGGGTCACCAACGCGCGAAGGTGGAGCGGTACGACCGCACGCTGTTCGTCGTGTTGCGCCCGGCCCGCTACGACGACGCTCGAGAGCGCGTGGAGTTCGGTGAGGTACACCTCTTCGTGGGACACGGCTTCGTGATCAGCATCCGGCTCGCCGAGTCTCCCGATCTTGCCGCAGTGCGCCGGCGCCTCGAGAGCACACCCGAGCTGCTACGGCTCGGCTCGGAGGCGGTTCTCTACGCCGTTCTCGACCGGGTCGTCGATGACTATGAGCCGGTCATCGGTGGCATCGAGAACGACATCGATGAGATCGAAGACCAACTCTTCGGAGACGCCAACGACGAGTTCCTCTCGCGGCGGATCTACGAGTTGTATGGTGAGGCCGCTGCGTTCGGCCGGGCGGTCCACCCGCTGATCGGCATGATCGAGCGCCTGAGGCGGGGATACGAGAAGTTCGACGTCGATCTGGAACTGCGCCGCCATATGCGGGACGTCCTCGACAACGTCACCCGAGTAAGCGAGCGGGTCCAGTCATCGCAAGCTCTGCTCGACAAGGCGCTGACCGTTCACTCGGCCCTTGTCGCTCGTCACCACACCGAAGTGTCGATGCGTCAAGACGAGCAGGTCAAGAAGATCTCGGGATGGGCGGCGATCATCTTCGCGCCGAGCCTTATCGCCGGGGTCTACGGGATGAACTTCGATTACATGCCCGAGCTTCATTGGCCGTGGGGCTACCCCATGGCCATCGGAATGATGCTGGCGTTCGCAGGCGGGCTCTACGCGATCTTCCGCTCGCGCAAATGGCTCTAGCGGCGACCCGGCGCGCAGCCGGGCACCGTCAGTGCGCGAGCCGTCAGACCGTGCCGTACAGGCGATCGCCGGCGTCGCCGAGGCCCGGCACGATGTAGCCGCGCTCGTTGAGGCGCTCGTCGATGGCGCCGAGCACCAGCGTCACATCGCGACCGTCGACCTGCTTCTCGATCGCGGCCACTCCCTCCGGGGCGCCGAGCAGGCAGATCGCTGTCACGTCCTGGGCGCCGCGGTCGAAGAGGAAGTCGATTGCCATTCCGAGCGAGCCGCCGGTTGCAAGCATCGGATCGAGCACGAAGCACTGCCGGTCGCTCAGGTCGGCCGGCAGTCGCTCGGCGTAGGTCGTGGGCTCGAGGGTCTCTTCGTTGCGCACCATGCCGAGGAACCCGACCTCGGCGGTGGGGAGGAGCTTCACCATCCCGTCGAGCATCCCGAGGCCCGCGCGCAGGATCGGAACCACGATCGGACGAGGTTCGCTGATCTTCACGCCGGTCGTTTCGGTCACGGGCGTGCGGATGGTGATCTCGGACACCCGGACGTTGCGCGTCGCCTCGTAGGCAAGAAGGGTCACGAGTTCCTCGGTCAATTGCCGGAAGACCGGCGACGGCGTGCGCTCGTCCCGGAGGACGGTGAGCTTGTGCGTGATGAGCGGGTGATCGGCGACGTGCAAGCGCATACGCCTCAGAGTAGTCCTAGGCTCGTGGCGTGACCCACGCCGACACCGACCGCACGGCGATGGGCCGCGCGCTCGAGCTCGCGCGCGATGCCGGAGGAGCCGGCGAGGTTCCGGTCGGCGCCGTCGTTCTCGATGAGACAGGGGTGATCATCGGAGAGGGTCGAAACACACGCGAGGCGACGACCGATCCGACAGCGCATGCCGAAGTCGTCGCGATGCGTGAGGCAGCCCAGACACGGGGTTCCTGGAACCTCGAGGGATGCACCCTGGTCGTGACGCTCGAGCCATGTCTCATGTGTGCCGGCGCCCTGCTCCAGGCACATGTCTCCCGGCTGGTCTTCGGTGCGTGGGACGACAAGGCGGGAGCCGCCGGGTCGCTCTACGACGTCGTCCGGGATCGCCGGCTGCCGGTTCGCGCCGAAGTGGTCGCGGGAGTGGAGGCGGATGCCGCGGCATCCGTGCTGCGCGACTTCTTCGCCGCCCGCCGCGACGCCTGATCGCGGAAGCCGCTAGCGGGGCAGGCGGGGGAGGATGTCGGACCCGAGCTCCTCGAGCTGGTCGAGATCAGTCAGATCGACCTGCTGGAAGTAGATCCGGGTCGCGCCCAGCGCAGCCAGACGCTCGACCTTCGGGATGATCTCGTCGGCGCCGCCGACGAACATCGCCTCGCCCTCGGCGCCGCCCCGATCCCGGCCGATCGCGGCCAGTCTCCGGTCGAGAGTGGCATCGTCCTGCCCGACCACGGTGGGGAGCGCGACCGAGAGCTTGAGTGAACCCGGGGCCCGCCCGGCGTCGACGCATGCCTGCAGCACGCGTTCGAACGCGTCGGCAACCTTGTCCTCGGGTTGGAAGCCGATGTTGAACTCTGTGGCGAATCGTGCCGCCAGCGCGGGGGTGCGCTTGAGCCCCCCGCCGCCGATGATGACGGGAACCTGCGGTTGCACGGGCTTGGGCAGCGCTGGTGACTGAGTCAGTCGGTAGGCAGCGCCATCGTGGTCGAACGTCTGGCCTTCGGGCGTTTCCCAGAGGCCGGTGATCACCTCGAGCTGCTCTTGGAACAGGTCGAATCGCCTCGCGGGGAAGGGGATGCCGTAGGCCTCGTGCTCCTGCTCGAACCACCCCGCTCCGAGGCCAAGCTCAGCGCGGCCGCCTGACATCTCGTCGACCTGCGCCACCTGAATGGCGAGGACGCCGGGGTGACGGAAGGTCACCGGCGAGACGAGTGTGCCCAGGCGAACCCGCTCGGTTTCCCGCGCGAGCCCGGCAAGGGTCGTCCACGCATCCGTCGGGCCGGAGAGCGGGTCACCGGTGCCCATGGCGAGGTAGTGGTCCGAGCGGAACCAGCCATCGAACCCGAGGCGCTCCGTTGCCTGGGCGCTCACCAGCTGCTGCGCGTACGAGAACCCCTGCTGCGGCTCGGTGAAGACGCAATACTCCATGACTGCCTTTCTAGGGGTGGGTCTGGGTACCGTCGGGAGCCGAAGCCCCGGCCACACTGGTGTCGGCAATCGGTTCAGTTGGGGAGTGGTATATGTCGGGCTCGAGATAGATCACCCGCGCGATCGGGACGACCTCGCGGATCCGTGCCTCGATGGCGTCGATGTCGGCGGCTACCTCTCCGAGGGTCTTGTCGGAGGTGAACCCGAGCTTGCCGGCGACCATGAGTTCGTCGGGGCCCAGGTACAACGTCTTCAGATGGATGACGCGCTCGATCTCGTCTCCGCTCTCGATCGCGCTGACGATGCGGTCTCGATCGGCGCGCGTTGCGCCCTCGCCGACGAGCAAGCTCTTGGTCTCGATGCCGAGCGTGACGGCAACCAGGATCAGCAGCGTGCCGATGAGGAGGGTTCCGATCGCGTCGTAGACCGGGTTGCCCGTCAGCCACGTCATCCCGACGCCGAAGAGGGCGAAGACCAAGCCGGTCAGCGCCGCGACATCCTCGAGCAGCACGACCGGCAGTTCCGGAGCCTTCGCGTGGCGGACGAACGATACCCACGATTGGTTCTTGGTGCGCACGAGGTTGCTCTCGCGAATCGCCGTGCGCAGTGAGAACGACTCAAGGCCGATCGCGATGAACAGCACGATGACCGGCACCCACACGTTCTCGAGCTCGTGAGGATGCGTGAGCTTGTCGATGCCCTCATAGATCGAGAAGAGCCCACCGACCGAGAACAGGATGATCGAGACGACGAACGCGTACACGTAGCGCTCGCGGCCGTAGCCGAACGGATGCTCCGCGTCGGCTGCACGCCGCGACTGACGACCGCCCAGCAGGAGCAGCAGCTGGTTCCCGGAATCGGCCACCGAGTGGATGGCCTCGGCGAGCATCGACGCCGATCCGGAAACGAACCACGCGACGAACTTCGCCAGCGCGATGCCCATGTTTGCGAGGAACGCCGCAATGATGGCGCGATTACCGCCCGATGCACTCATGAGCGGGAGTCTAGGCCCGTCGAGTGTCGGGTTCGTGCCGCTCAGTCGGCGGAGCGCAGGATGATCGTCTCGGTCGCGGGGAGTGAGGTCGGCGGCTGCCCGATGTAGCCGATGACCTGCAGCAGCGCGTGGCGGAACTCGACGGGGCGCTCGAGGTGCGGTGAGTGGCCAACACCCTCCAGGCTCAACTCTTCGACGTGCCCGCCAGCCGCCGCGTAAGCCTCGAGCACGTCACGGGTCTGCGACACCATCTGCTGGGCGGGAGCGACATCCTCCCCGGGCCAGCCCGGGATGATGCCGAGAGCGCCGAGGTGGTTGAGGTCGTAGAACGAGGCATCCGACACGATCGCGTCAGCCGTCCCGTGCACCCAGAGGATCGGCGGCTTGGGTTCGATCTCGACGATCGATGAGGTGTTGAAGTACTTCGGCGCCATGGTGTTGAGCACCCCGACGCTCCCCGCGGCAAAGCCTGGCCAGTTGTCGCTGGGCACGCCGTCACCGGGGTAGTTTCCGGATGCCGTGGATGTCGTCAGCATCGAGGCCACCCAGATGTCCTCGTTCTCGCTGCTGTAGCCGGGAGCCACGTAGCCGGAGCGGAAGACGCTGCGGGGCGAGGTCTGTGCCTCATCGCTCGTGTCGCCGGCGTTCAGCCGCTCGACGAAGTCGGGGTTGCCGCCCCCGCCGCCGGTGCCTGCATCGTCGTCGGTCAGGCGGCTGCCGTCACGGCGCGTGCCGCCGAAGCCGTACGGCGAGACCGGGGCCTGCAGCGTCAGGCTGAGGACGGGGTGATCGATCGCGTACTGCATGACGACGCCGCCGCCCATCGACCAGCCCACGAAGTGTGCGGTGGGGATGCCGAGAGCCTCCATCGTTGCGAACACGTCGTCACTGAAGTCGCGGACTCCGCGGGTGGCGTCCACCGGCAGGTTCTCGGTTCCTCCGAAGCCACGCAGATCGATCGCGATGACGCGGAGATCGGACGGCAGATCCTGCATGATCTCCTGCCAGAACAGCGCAGACGACACATTCCCGTGCACGAACACGACAGTTCGGTCAGCGGGTGTCGTCGGGTCATCCTCGGTGCGCTCCAGGATGTTCACGGCGAGCCGAGGAGTCTCGATCGTGCGAGAGACAATGCCATCGAAAAGGGTCATAGCGGATCCTTGGTTCTCGAGTGTTCTGGAGTGGCCCAGGCCGGGGACGCGTGCGTTGCGCCGACTCCTCCGACGATAGCCCGCCCGTGCTGTGAGAAGGGAGACGCCGAGCGTGAAAATTGACAGAACGTGCGCGCCTAGGATGACGCCATGGCATCCTCTGCACCGTCCGTCGTCGTCGCCGTCCTCGGAGCAGGTTCGATGGGGGGTGCGATCGCGCGCGGGGTCGCCGCATCCGGCTCAGCCGATGTCATTGCGACCAACCGCTCGAGGCAAAAGGCCGCCGTCCTCGCCGACCTCCCGGGTATCCGCAGCTACGCACTCGAGGTATCCCCGGAGCGTAACCGCCTGTCTGCCGCGGAAGCCGACGTGATTCTCGTCGGTGTCAAGCCCGCGATGGTCCCGGACCTGCTGCGCGAGATCGCTCCGTCGCTGCGGCCCGGGGCAATCGTGGTGAGTCTGGCCGCCGGCGTGACGACGGCGACATATGAAGCGTTGCTTCCCGAGAGCGTCGCCGTGCTGCGATCCATGCCGAACACACCAGCCCTGGTCAGCCGGGCCGTCACGGGACTTGCGGCAGGCTCACGCGCGAGCGAGGCTGACCGCGCGAGAGTGCGCGGCCTGTTCGAGACAGTCGGGGTCGTCGTCGAGGTCGACGAGGAGCAGATCGATGCCCTGGGCACAATCTCGGGGTCGGGACCTGCCTACGTCTACCTCCTCATCGAGGAGTTGGCCCGGGCAGCCGAGGGCAAGGGCTTCACACCCGAGCAGGCAAGGCTGCTCGTCGAGCAGACCTTCATCGGCGCGGGCGCGCTGCTAGAGGCATCCGGAGAGGACCCGAGAGAGTTGCGCCGGCAGGTGACCAGCCCGAAGGGCACGACCGAGCGGGCGATCGCGGTGCTTCAGGATGCCGATCTGGGCGCCCTCTTCGGACGGGCGACGGATGCCGCGCTCGCGCGCTCGCGCGAACTCGCTGCGGGCTCCTGACACTGCGCTCCTGCCCTCGCGTAGCAGGTGAGGCGTGAGTCAGCGCAGATCCGCGCGACACCGGCGTATGCTTCTCGTTCGTGACTTCCCGCGCGGCGTTGACGTCGTCGACGCGACGAGGCTGGTGGCGACCCCACCCGGCCCAGGTGATCGTGTTCGGCTTCGCCGGCGCTGTTCTCGCGGGCACCGTGCTGCTTCTCCTCCCGATCTCAGCGGCGGATGACCGCAGCACCAGCGTCGTGGATGCGCTGTTCACCGCGACATCGGCGGTGTGCGTCACGGGCCTCACGGTGCTCGACACAGCGACGCACTGGAGCGGGTTCGGGCTCGTCGTCATCATGCTGCTGATTCAGCTGGGTGGCCTCGGGATCATGATTTTCGCGTCCCTCGTCGGTCTGCTGATCGCCCGACGGTTCAGCGTGCGGGCCCGCATGACGGCAGCTGCCGAGGCGGGAGCACTGTCTACCCGCGATGTGAAGGGTCTCGTCCGTGGCATCGTGCTCATGTCGCTGGCGATCGAGGCTGTCGTCTTCGTCTTTCTCTTTCCGCGCTTCTTCTTCCATTACGGCTATGGCCTCGGCGAGGCAGCGTGGCACGCCCTTTTCCACTCCGTCTCCTCGTTCAACAACGCGGGATTCGCGCTCTACACCGACAACCTCATTCCCTTCGCCGCTGACCCGTTCATCGTGCTGCCCATCTGCGGCGCGGTGATCCTCGGCGGGATCGGATTCCCCGTCTTGCTCCAATTGCGAAAGGAGTTTCGCAAGCCGCTGCACTGGAGCATGAACACCCGCATCATGCTCTGGGGCACTGCCGTGCTGCTGGTTGCCGGAACGGTGTACATCACGGTTATCGAATGGTCCAACGAGGGCACCTTCGGCACCTACCCGCCCGCCGATCGGGTGTTGATGGGCTTCTTCCACTCGGTTCAGACCCGCACCGCCGGTTTCAACTCCGTCGATATCGGTCAGATGCACGACGAGACCTGGCTCGGCATGGACGTGCTGATGTTCATCGGGGGAGGCCCTGCGGGAACGGCGGGTGGTATCAAGGTCACGACCTTCGCCGTGCTGTTCTTCATCATGTGGACGGAACTGCGTGGCGAGGCAGCGGTCAACGTCTTCGGCAAGCGCCTGTCGCGCGCGGTTCACCGACAGGCGATCACCGTCGTTCTCGTCGCGCTCGGCGCCGTGATGGTCGCCACCATCACGCTCATGATCATGACAGGGCGCGGTCTCGACGAGATTCTCTTCGAGGTGATCTCGGCATTCGCTACCGTCGGCTTGAGTACCGGTATCACTCCCGACTTGCCGGCGGGCGGCGATATCGTCCTCGTCGTCCTGATGTTCCTCGGCCGCCTCGGTCCCCTCACCCTCGGATCGGCTCTCGCGCTACGGGAGCGCCGCATCCTGTATGAACTTCCCAAGGAAAGGCCCGCCATTGGTTAGGTTCGCCCTCTTTGCCGACTCCTCCCGGCGCATCGCCGAGGCAGACTCCGTTGCGGTGATCGGGCTCGGGCGCTTCGGCAGCGCCCTGGCTCTGGAGCTCATGGCAGCTGGTACGGAAGTCCTGGGCATTGACACCGACGAAGACCTCGTCCAGTCACACAACGGTGAACTCACGCAGGTGGTGCGCGCCGACGCGACCAAAGAGGAAGTACTGCGTCAGCTCGCCGTCGATGAGTTCGACCGCGTCGTCATTGCGATCGGCCAGGACCTCAAGGCCTCCATCCTCACGGCATCCCTGCTCATCCAAATGAAGGTTCCCGTGATCTGGGCCAAGGCCGTTGACGATCAGCACGGCCGCATCCTCGAGCAGCTCGGCGTGCATCGCGTGATCTACCCCGAAAAGGACATGGGGCGGCGGGTCGCCCACCTCGTTCGAGGCGCGGCCAAGGACTATCTCGAGATCGAGCCTGGATACTCGCTTGCCAAGATCACGACTCCCGACCTGATCGTTGGGACACCTCTGGGTCAAACCACGCTTCGTCGCAAGCACGGCGTCACAGTGACCGCCTTCAAGCACGCCGAGGAGACGTGGATGAACGCCGACAATGAGACCGTTCTCGCTCACGGCGACAGCATCCTGATCGTCGGCCCCACGGATCGCGTCGAGGCCTTCGCCCAGTTGCGCTGACGCTGATGTCTCACGCGAGGGGTCGCAACATGCCGTCTGTGCACGCGACTCAGCGGCGTGTTGCGACCCCTCGCGGAGGAGTTCTGGTGCCGAGACGGCTGGCTAGCGGTCGAGGGCGGCGAAACGCTCGATGTCGCTGTTGGTTCCCGACACGATGATCAGGTCGTGGTTGGTCACCACCGTGTTCGCCTCCGCGTAGCGGAAGGGCTTGCCCGGGCTCTTGACGCCCACGACCGTGACGTTGTACTTCGAGCGCACGCCCGATTCGTTCAGTCCCACGCCGCGGATGAACTTCGGCGGGTACATCTTGGCGAGCACGAAGTCGTCGTCGAAACGGATGAAGTCCAGCATCCGCCCGCTCACGAGGTGTGCGACGCGTTCACCGGCTTCCCGTTCGGGATAGATGACGTGGTTCGCGCCGACGCGCGCCAGAATCTTGCCGTGCGACTGGGATACCGCTTTCGCCCAGATCTGCGGCACCTTGAGGTCCACGAGGTTCGCGGTGATGAGCACTGACGCCTCGATCGAGGAGCCCACCGCGACGACGGCTACCTGGAAGTCCTGCGCGCCGATCTGCTTGAGCGCGTCGATGTTTCGCGCGTCTGCCTGCACGGTGTGGGTGACCCGCTCCGACCACTTCTGGACGAGCTCGAGGCTCTCATCGATCGCGAGGACTTCGCGCTCGAGACGGTCGAGTTCACCGGCGCAGGCGGCGCCGAATCGGCCGAGTCCGATGACGAGGACGGGGGAGTCGCTTCGGATGCGCTCAACCAACGATGGGCCTTTCCACGGGCAGCGAATACAGCTGCGAACGGGATGTCGCGGCCACGGCCGCGGCGAGTGTCACTGTACCAACGCGCCCCATGACGATCGTCACGGCGAGGACGTATTTCGCCGACTCCGGCAGGGTCTCGGTCAGCCCGGTTGACAGGCCCACCGTGGCAAAACCCGAGATGACATCGAACAGCACCGAGGCGACATCAGCCTTCGTGATCTGCAGAATGATGACCGTCGAGACGGCGACGATCGTCGACCCCCACGCGAGCACCGAGAGCGCCACGCGCAGGACGTCGCTCGGGATGCGGCGGCGGAACACCTGCGTCGAGTTGCGTCCCTTTGCCTCTGACCAGACGGCGAGGGCGATGACAGCCAGTGTGGTCACCTTGATGCCGCCGGCCGTGGAGGCCGATCCACCGCCGACGAACATGAGCATCATCGCGACGATCTGGCTCGATCCGTTCAGCTCCGACATATTGAGGACCGCAAATCCGCCCGATCGGGTCATCGCCGAGAGAAAGAACGACTGCATCGTGGTGTCGGCGGCATCCAGATTGCCGAGGGTCGCCGGGTTGTTGAACTCCAACCCCAGGAAGACGAGCCCGCCCACCACGAACAGGGTGGTCGTCGTGATCAGGGTGAGCTTGGTGTGGAGGGGCCACCGACGGATGTGCCAGAGCTCCCGGCGCAGCGCGAAGATGACGGGAAACCCGATCGACCCGAGGAAGACCCCGCCCATCAGGACGAGGAGGACCCAGTAGTTGTCGGCGAAGGCGCCGACGCCCTCGACGTTGGGGGTGAAGCCGGTGTTCGTGAACGCCATCGCGGCGTAGAACGGCGCCTCCCAGAGCGCGACATTCCATTCGATGCCCGAGGCCAGCATCCCGGGATACAGCAGGACAGCGACGACGAATTCGATCACGAGGGTCGATAGGGCCACCACCCGCAGTAGCGCGCCGATATCCCCCAGCCGCACGGTCTGGCTCTCATTGACCGGTCCGCCGTGGCTGCGCAGGGGATTCGTGTCGCTCGCGGCGATGAGCTTTGCCCGCAGGCCCAGTCGTCGCGAGATCACGAGCCCGAGGATGGAGGCGAGCGTGAGGACACCCATCGCGCCGATCTGCACGCCGATGAAGATCAGGACGTGCCCGAACGGTGACCAGTGGGTGGCCATGTTCACGGTCGCGAGGCCCGTCACACAGATCGTCGAGACCGCCGTGAACAGCGCGTCGGCAAAAGCCGTCACCTGACCGTTCGCCGACGCTATCGGCAGGGAGAAGAGCCCCGTGAAGATCAGGATCAGACCGACGAACACGAAGATCGCGAACCGCGACGGTGAGTTCTGAGCGACGGTGCGAAACAGCTCGAACAGGCGGTGCCCGAGGGTGCGCAGGGGGTGCGGCGTCGCACGTACGCCTTCGGACATCCCCACCCTCCCTGGTGTCTCGCTCGGTGGCTATCCCGGCGGCCCTGTCGGCCGGATCGCTCCCTCATGCTACTGCCGGGCGCGCACGCGACTACCCTGAACACATGGCGGACATCTTCGACGTGATCGCAGACGGTACTCGGCGCGACATCCTGCGGCTGTTGCTCGACCGCGAGTCCGAGTCCGACTCGGGCACGAGTGTGTCCCAGATCGTGAGCGAGCTCGGGGTCAGCCAACCCACGGTCTCCAAGCACCTCAAGGTGCTGCGGGATGCCCATCTCGTATCAGTTCGCGAGGACGGGCAACATCGCTACTACAGCCTTTCGCCAGAACCCCTCGACGAGGTCGACGATTGGCTGGTGCCGTTCCTGACCACCGAGGACGACCTCGAGTTCGAGCTGCCTGCCGCACTGTCTGACTCTGCGGCGCACGCGGCCGAAGCGGTGGGCCGCGCCGCAGCATCCGCCAAGTATGCCGTCACCAACGCCTGGCGCAAGCTCCCCGGCCGGTAACCACTCACGTCACACGAGTCACACCGGTTTACACGCGTCTCGCGCAGGCTCTAGAGTGTTCGCTACCGCCGGTGCGTCGTTCCGGCGCGCTGGGCGTGGAAAGGGGAGGCCATGGCAGAGCTGCCGGATGTGCGCTTCCTGACGGTCGCTGAGGTCGCTGACCTGATGCGGGTGTCGAAGATGACCGTCTACCGTCTGGTGCACAGCGGCGAGCTGCCGGCAGTGCGCTTCGGACGAAGCTATCGCGTACCGGAGTCTGCGGTGACAGCCGCCCTTCAGCGGCCCATCGCCGACGTCGGCTAGACTGATCCGAGGCATTTTTCCATTCATGCCCGTTCCCGGGCGAGAACGCACGCCGCGTTCGACGCCCAGACCCCGACATTGTGAGGTTTTCCGTGGGTTCTGTCATCAAGAAGCGCCGCAAGCGCATGGCGAAGAAGAAGCACCGCAAGCTGCTTCGCAAGACTCGCCACCAGCGCCGCAACAAGAAGTAAGTTGCGGCAGCCACACCAAGCGCCTGTCCGAGGGACGGGCGCTTCGTGTTTGCGTGGGCACCACTGACGGCATCCAGCGTGCTTGCAGCGGCCGCACGGAGGAAGGCAATCTCACTGGCGTAGGACGATTCGGACCTGGATCGTCCTACGCTGCGGATTTCTCCTACTTCGGCGACTCCGGGCGGGCCGGCTCTTCGCCACCGTCGGCGCCGTCATCGGGGTTGCCCTCCTGGACCGGAATCGCATTGGTGTACTGGGCGGCGCGGGCTTCTCCTTGCGCGCTGCCCGAGAACAGCCCCTCCACGGCGCCGGTGTTCGTGCTTTCGGCCTCGGTGGCTTCGGCCGGCTGCGTGACCAGGATCCGCTGCACCGGAAGTGCGTCCGGATTGGTGCTGCGCACCCAGGCGACCATCTCTTCGCGCACCAGGCACCGTAGGTCGAAGAGCGTCCCCGCGTTCGCGGCGGTGACCAGGATGCGTACCCGAACCAGTCCGCCGGTGGCTTCGGTCACCTGGAGCACTGCCGTGCGCCCGTCCCACAACTCGGTCTCGCTGACCACGAGCTGCAGGTGCTCGCGCATTCGGGCAGTGGAGATACGCCAATCCACGTCGAGCTCGACAGCTCCCAGCAGCTCGCTGCCCTTGCGTGTCCAGTTCTCGAACGGCGTCGTGGTGAAGTACGTGCAGGGCAGCACCAGACGGCGGTCATCCCAGAGGTCGAGGACGACGTAGCTGAGGGTGATCTCGCCGACGCGGCCCCACTGGCCGTCCGCAACGACGACATCATCCACGCGCAGGGCTTCGCTGAAGACCAACTGGATGCCGGCGAACATGTTGGCGAGCACGGACTGCGCCGCAAGTCCCGCGACGATCGAAGCGATACCGGCCGATGCCAGAATGCTGGCGCCGAACGCCTGGATCGAGGGGAAGGTGAGCAGCGCTGCACCGATGGCGATGATGACGATGATGACCACGGCGACGCGGCGCAGAATCAGCACCTGGGTGCGGATGCGTCGAGCGACGCGATTGTCGGGCACATCGATCCGGTAGTGGCCGAGCGCCATCTCGGTGGCAAAGCGCACCAGTTCGATCAGCAGCCACGCCGCCGCCGCGATGGAGGCGATCGCCGCAGCGCGGTCGATGGCGGCATCCCACGCTGCATTCTCGGCGCCGTCGCCGCCCGCAAGGCCCAGTGGGAAGGAGTGGTCGATTGCGATCCACAGGGCAATGATCAGGATGATCGTGCGAAACGGCCGACGCGCGTAGCTCACGAAGCTCTGACCCCACGTCCGTCGCCGGAGCGCGAGCTTCACGATCCCCGAGACGATTGCGGTCAGCAGCAGTGCGGAAACGACGGCCACGACCACGGCGATTGCGAAGGTCAGCCAGGGTCCGAGGGCCGCGGTCGTCGCATCGACAATGTCTGTCGCGCTCTGCCATTCGTGCGGGCGCAGGTTGAGCATCCGTTCTCCCTCCGGGGCCTTCGTCCACGCTACGGGGCGCACCGGGTGCACCGGCAAACCAGGCGCCAGGAACACAGGAGGCTCGGAGGATCGCCGCCCCGTACGATGGCACCGTGACGACAGTTACTCTCATCGGCCGGGACGGATGCCACCTGTGTGATGTCGCGCGGGGCGTGATCGACCACGTCCTCTCCGGTCTCCCCGAAGAGCAGGCCGATGCGGTCACCGTCACGGAGCTTTCGATCGATGATGATCCGGCGCTGTCGGAGCTGTGGTGGGAGAAGATCCCGGTCGTGCTCATCGACGGTGACTTTCACGCGCATTGGCGCCTCGACGCCGCGCGGTTGAGTTCGGCGTTGCAGAAAGCGGATGCCGCGCCCCGAGCCCAGGAGGTGTCGCGATGACGCTGCGTCATGTCGTGATGTGGACGATGGCGGCGGGCGATGCTGCCACGCGCGCCGAGCACGCTGCCGAGGTCGCGCGGCGATTGAACGCTCTGGTCGGGGTCGTTCCCGAGATCCGCGCGTTGTCGGCCGGCGCCAACAGCGAGTACCCGGATGTCAACGCCGACGTCGTGCTCATCATGGACGTCGACGACCTTGATGCCCTCGAGGCCTACCAGGTGCATCCAGCCCACGAAGACGTTGCCGCCTACATCCGCAGCGTCGTGGCATCCCGTCACGCCGTCGACTTCGTCATCTAGTCGCGGCGTCCCCCACCTCAGACGAGGCGCCGCCGCAGGGCGTCGAGTTCGGCATCCGTCAGCCCACCGGAGTGCAGGTAGCTGGCAGCCCCGTCGTGGTTCGCGTCTACCCACTCCAGCGCGGTGAGAATCGCCGCGGGCGGGGTTGCGGCGACGAGATCATCCAGCACGGGTGTGCGGGGGAGCCCCATGGCCTGCAGCATCCCGAACATGCGCTCGGTCCACGGGCCCGCGAGGTTTCGCTCCGAGGATGCGTAGTCCTCGACGATCGCGGCTCGCTCGACGCCGACAGCCTCGAGGATGAGCGCGATCGCGACACCCGTGCGATCCTTGCCTGCCGTGCAGTGCACCAGCACGGCGCCGTCGGACTCGGCGACCGTGCGCGCCGTGTCTGCAAAGGCGCTCGCGCCGTGCTGCAGCATCGAGACATACAGATCGGGGAGCGAGGGGATCTGGGCCAGGGCTGCCTCGATAGCGCGGGAGGCTGCCTCGGGATCATGCGCGGTCGACGTGGAACGCAGCACCTCCTGGGCCATTCCCGCCATGGCGCCTTCGAGCACGCCGAGCTGCACGACGCGCGGCGGCCTCGTGGCAGGAAGGATGTCGGGACCCATCTGCCGCTCCATGTCGGTTCGGAAGTCGATGACAACCTCGATGTCGCTCGCGGCGAGTTGCTCCAGGCCCCGGGGTGTCAGGCCACTGAGCGCGTCCGACCGGTACAACACCCCAGCCCGCGTTCGACCACGCGCGCCCGCGGGCAGCCCGCCGATATCGCGAAAGTTGTGTGTTCCCTCGGGGCTGAGGGGCGTGAGGTCGGATGCCGAAGCCGCGGTCATCTCTCCAGCGTAGGCGCGACCGGCAACCGACTCAGGGCGCCAGGCGTGTGGGCCCGCGGAAGAGGAACGTCACCTCGCGGATGGAGGATTCCCCCAGCAGCAGCATGAGCAGGCGCGCCAGGCCCATTCCGAAGCCACCGTGCGGCGGAACGCCATAGCGGAAGAAGTCGAGGTAGTGCTCGAGTCCCGCAACGTCCAGACCCTTTTCGGTAGCCTGCGCCTCGAGGACCTCGACGCGGTGCTCACGCTGCGCGCCCGTGGTGATCTCGGTGCCTCGGTAGAGCAGGTCGTAGCTCTTGGTCATGCCGGTTTCGGGGTCGCGCATGTGGTAGAACGGCCGGATTTCGGGGTGGTAGTCGGTGACGAACACGAAGTCGTGGTCGTAGGTCTCTTTCACGTAGGCCGACAGCTGGCGCTCGCCCTCGGGGTCGAGGTCGCCGTCGGCGCGGGGGATCTCATACCCGCGGGAAGCGACGATCGACCGGGCCTCGGCAAGCGGAATGCGGGGGAACGGCAGTGTCGGGACCGTGACTTCGAGTCCGAAGAGCTCTTCGATCTCGGTTCCGTGCTTCTCTTTGACAGCCGCGATCGCCGTCTGCAGCAACTCCTCCTGCATCCGTGCGACGTCTTCGTGGGACTCGATCCAGCTGATCTCGGCGTCGATCGAGGTGAACTCGGTCGCGTGACGGCTCGTGAAGCTCGGGTCGGCGCGGAACGCGTCAGCGATTTCGAACACCTTGCCAAAGCCCGCGGCCTGAGCCATCTGCTTGAAGTGCTGGGGGCTTTGCGCCAGGTAGGCGGTCTGGTCGCCGAAGTACTCGAGCTGGAATAGCTCGGCGCGCGACTCGGCGGGGCTCGACATGAGCTTGGGGGAGTGGATCTCGATGTAGTCGCGCTCGACCCAGTAGCTGCGCATCGCGTGCTCCAGAGTGGTCTGCACGCGGAAGATCAGGTTGTTGCGGGCCTGCCGCAGGTCGATGAAGCGCCAGTCCATGCGCTTGTCGAGCCCGCTGTCTGCGGCGATGGGGGTCTCGGGGTCGGAGGCCGCCGCGATCTCGAGAGTATGGATCTTGATCTCGACGCCGCCGAGCTTGACGCGCTCGTCGTGCTTGAGCTCGCCCGTCACGGTCAGGAAGGTGCCCGTCGAGAGGGCTGAGATCGTCTCGGTGAGAGCAAGGGCCGTGCGGGCCGCGTCGTCGGCATCCTCCGACAACTCTCGGGTGGCGGGGTTCACCAACTGAACGGCGCCGGTCTCATCGCGCAGGATGACGAACTGCACCTTCTTCTGATCGCGCACCGTCTCGACCCATCCGGAAACGGAGACGGTGCCCGCGGGCAGTTGCTTCAGCTGGTTCACCAGGACGCGTTCACTCACGAGCGCCCAGTCTACGGGCCGGTGCGCCGTCAACCGCCTGCGCCCTAGGATGGGCCCGTGAGCGACCCGAAAGAGCCCGTCTTCCGCATGGATCCGAGCACGTTCCGCGTGCAGGAGCCCCCGCG
>Ga0209066_10000199_pt1 | contig 92382 bp, 76 predicted proteins | sample All_14_2_FD_187198 | JGI IMG/M metagenome (GOLD analysis project Ga0209066, IMG submission 187198) | Freshwater microbial communities in response to fracking from Pennsylvania, USA - Allegheny Zone_MetaG_DW_15 (SPAdes) (version 2) ...
GGTGCAGGAGGAGGGGATGGCGGCCGTCGGCCAGGGTGGGGGTGTCGGCGCAACCGAACATTTCCTGGAGCTTGACGGGCAGGACGGGGCCGGATTCCGGCGAGTAGTCGACGCGGCGCCGGGCGCCCGAGGGGACGTCGAGGTGTTCCGGGGCCAGGCGGTCCAGGAGTTTGAGTTTTTCCCAGCCGATGAGGTTTTTCAGGGCCTCCAGGAGCGGTACCCGGGCGAGGTCCGCCGTGGAGCGCGCGCCGGTGGCGAAGGGTCCGAGCCAGTCGGTCAGGGATGACTGGAGGGCGGCGTCGGACAGGTCGGGCCAGGCCGTGTCGTCGAGGCTGCGCAGAAAGCGCACGCGGTCGCGCAGGGCGCGGCTCTGGTCATCCCAGGGAAGGCGCGAGAGATCCTTGAGTCCGGCAAGGAGGGCCCTGGTCACGGCCTCCTGGCCGGCGGCCAGAGGTTCGTCCCGCAGGCAGAGCGCGTCGAGCATCAGCTTGCGACGGCTGATTACGCGGTCGAGGAGCGGGTCGAAGCGCACCTCGTCCTCGAAGCGCATGAGATCCCCGAAATGTTCGTGCAGTTCCTGCCAGGAGAGCGGGGCAGCCTGCCAGACCCGAGCGTTGTCGGCGCTGCCGTCCAGTTGCGCCACGGCCAGGAATTCGTGGCCCGACAGGGTGCTCGGTCCCGGCCAGACGGCCTTGCGGCCGCTGGTCAGGCGGTAGGACCCGTCCTCCTGGCGGCGCGCGATGCGGTCCGGGTAGGCCAGGGAAGTCAGGAGGCCGACGGCTTCGGGGTCGACGGGCCCAGGTTTGACGGAGGCGAGCCGGGAGATCTGCTCCATGGAGGCCCGCAGCGTGTCGGAGAGCCCCCGCGGCCGCACGGCTTCGCGCAGGTCCGGGGAGGAGCGCATGATGCGGCCCGGTTCGCCCAGGATGGCGGCCAGGTGGGCCGCGGTGGGGCCTTGGCCGATGCGCTTGGCTGCGAGGACCATGTGCGCCAGGCGCGGGTGCAGGGGCAGGGCGGCCATGTCGCGGCCGTGGGCCGTGATGCGTCCCGCGTCGTCGAGGGAGCCGAGTTCCCGCAGGAGGCGTCTGGCGCTCAGAAAATTTCCGGCCGGCGGCTGGGTCAGCCATGCGAGGTCCGCGGGGGAGGCCGCGCCCCACAAGGCCAGGTCCAGGGCCAGGGGGGTGAGGTCGGCCTCCAGCATTTCCGGGGCGGGGAAGGGTTTGCGGCTGACCTCGTCGGCCGGGTCCCAGAGGCGCAGGCACACGCCCGGCCCCGTGCGCCCGGCGCGGCCCTGCCGTTGGGCCACGGTGGCGAGGGAGGCGGGCTCGGTGACCAGCACCGTCATGCCGCTCCTGGGGTCGAAGCGGGGCAGGCGGGCCAGGCCGCTGTCGATGACGACGCGCACTCCCTCGATGGTCAGGGAGGTTTCGGCGATGGCCGTGGCCAGCACGACCTTGCGCGTTCCGGGCGGGGGCGGGGCGATGGCCCTGTCCTGCTCGGCGGCGGTCAGGGCGCCCAGGAGCGGGTGTATCTCCACGCCGGGCGAGGGCGTGCCGAGGAGTTCCTCCGTGCGGCGGATTTCGCGCGCTCCGGGCAGGAAGGCCAGAATGCTTCCCGTTTCCGTGGCCAGAGCCAGGGAGACGGCGCGGGCCATGCGCTCCTCGACGAAGCGTTCGGGCAGGCGCAGGTAGCGGGTCTCCACCGCGTGGGCCTGTCCCGGGCAGGACAGGGTGCGGCATGGGGCCAGGAGGTCGGCCGCGGCCTCCACGTCGAGGGTGGCGGACATGACGGCCAGGCGCAGGTCGGGCCGCAGGGCGGCGCGGACTTCCAGGCACAGGGCCAGGCCCAGGTCGGCCTGGAGGCTTCTTTCGTGAAATTCGTCGAAGATGACGCAGGCGTAGCCCGTGAGTTCGGGGTCGTGCTGCAGCATGCGTGTCAGGATGCCCTCGGTCACGACCTCCACGCGCGTGGCGGCCGAGACCCGGATGTCCAGGCGCGTGCGGTAGCCGACGCGCTCCCCGGCCTTCTCCCCCAGCAGGCCCGCCATGTGCCGCGCAGCGGCGCGCGCGGCCAGGCGCCTGGGTTCGAGCATGAGGATCTTGCGCCCGGCGGCCCAGGGGGCGTCCATGAGGGCCAGGGGGATGCGCGTGGTCTTGCCGCTGCCCGGCGGGGCGTGAACCACGCAGGCCGTGTCCGTGCGCAGGGCTTGAGACAGCTCGGGCAGGACTGCGTCAATGGGCAGCGGGGGCAGAGGCGGGAGCGCGGACGTCATGGCCTAGAACAGGGCGCGGCAGACCAGCAGGACGAGCAGCGCGTACAGGCCGGCGAACCCGTCGTCGATCATGATGCCCCAGCCTCCGGGCAGCCAGCGCTCCGAGGCCCGCACGGGCCAGGGCTTGGCGATGTCGAAGAGGCGGAAGAGCAGGAAGGCCGGGACCATCCACAGCGGCTCGGCGGCGCCCAGGGGGAGCAGGGCGATCCACTGCCCCCACAGTTCATCCACCACCACGCAGGACGGGTCCTTGCGGCCCAGGAATTTTTCGGTCCGCCCGGCGCACCAGGCTCCGACGGGGAAGAGGACGACCAGGACCGCAAGCCGCGCCCAGAGAGGCAGGGGCAGGAACAGGAAGGGGGCCGCGGCGGCGGCCGCCAGGGAGCCCCACGTGCCCGGGGCCTTGGGCATGCGCCCGGCCGGACCGAGGGTGGCCAGCTGGGCTGCCAGCCGGGAGGAGAGCGGTTCGGGTTTGGTTTCAGGCATCGGCCACTCCGACGGCTCCGATTTCCAGGAGGATGTTCAGCACCGAGCGCAGGGGCAGGCCCACCACGTTGGTGTAGGAGCCCTGCACCTCGTCCACGAGGAAGGCGCCGATGCCCTGGATGCCGTAGGCGCCGGCCTTGTCCATGGGTTCGCCCGTGGCCACGTAGGCTGCGAGCATTTCCGGGGAGTTGGCGGCCATGTGCACCCTGGTCGTCACGGTGCGGCAGACGGTCAGGGCGTCGCGTTCGCACAGCACGCAGAAACCCGTGATGACCTCGTGCCAGTCTCCGGACAGGGACGAAAGCATGTCGACGGCCTCGCGGCGGTCCTGCGGTTTGCCGAGGATGTTTGATTCCCGGACCACGATGGTGTCGGCCGAGAGCACGACCTTGTCGGGGTGTCGGGCGGCGATGTCGGTGCCCTTGATGCGGGCCATGCGGGCCGCGTAGTCGGCCGGGGCTTCGCCGGATTCGGGCGCGGGTTCCTTGACGGCGCTGGGGACGACCTCGAAGTGCAGTCCCTGCCCGGCCAGCAGGGCCTGGCGGCGGGGCGAGGCCGAGGCCAGGACCAGAGGGCGTCTGACGCGGAACGGGCCCCGGCTCACTTGTCCTCCAGGGGGGCGGTCAGGGCGTCGCGCAGGGCCTCGTCCAGGGTCGGGTGGGCGAAGATGTGCTCGTGGGCCGTGGCGCGGGTCCAGCCGTCGCGGACCATGATCTCGGCCAGGGTGACCAGGTGCGAGGCGCCGTATCCCACGGCGCTGACGCCCCGCAGCACGCCGTCGGACCACACGGCCTTGACCAGGCCCTGGGCCTGGCCGTGGGCCTGGGAGATGGGGTTGGCCCCGAGGTTGGCGCGTGAGACCCGGACGGGTGAGCCTGCTGCAGCGAGTTCGGCGGCGGTGGCGCCGGCGCGCATGACCTCGATGGAGCCGTAGATGCAGCCCGGCATGGGGCCCGGCTCGTAGGGCGCTTTCGTCTCGCCCAGGGCGTGGCGCACGGCGTAGTGCCCCTGATGCTCGGCGGCGTGGGCCAGGAGGGTGCGGCCGTTGACGTCGCCGACGGCGTAGATGTTCGGCGCGGCCAGCAGGCAATCATCGGTGGCGACCCAGCCCGCTCCGCGCGTTGAGATTCCGGCGTTTCCGAGCCCGAGCCCGGCCGTGTTGGGCTTGCGGCCCACTGCGACGAGGGCCTTGGCGGTGCGGATCTCCGTGCCGTCTTCCAGGCGGGTCAGCACCGCTTCCCCTTCGTTGACGATGCCGGACACGCGCTTGCCCGTGACGATGTTCCACTTCCTGCGCTTGAGCATCCCGTGCAGGGTCTGGGCGATCTCCTCGTCCTCGGCCGGGGCGATGCGCGGCGCGGCCTCGACGAGATCGATGCGCGTCCCCAGGCGGTTCCAGAAGTCGGCCATTTCCAGGCCGATGGCCCCGGCGCCGATGACGGCCAGGCTCTCGGGCGCCTCTTCCAGATCAAGCAGGTCCGTGGAGTCGAGGATGCGCGCATGGTCCGGCTCAAGGCCGGGGAACCAGTTGGAGGAGGAGCCCGTGGCGATGATCAGCGCGGAGAAGGACAGTTCGTGCACCGACTCCCCGGCGACACGAAGGGTCGTGGCCCCGGTCAGCTCGGCCGCGCCCCGGATCAGGGCCACACCGTCCTTTTCGAGGCGGGAGGACATGGCCTTGTGCGTGGCCGAGACAAAGGCGCCCTTGCGTTTTTTCAGGGCGGGCATATCAACTTGGATGGACCCGCTGCACAGGCGCAGCCTGGATTGGGCGTGCAGCCCCTCAAGGGGCGCTGTGGCGCCGAGGTAGAGTTTGGTGGGGATGCAGCCCCAGTTCAGGCACGTCCCGCCGAGGTGCTCTTTTTCTATGAGGGCGACCGTTTTTCCTCTTTGACTGGCGAGAAGAGCTGCGGCATAACCGCCCGGTCCCGCCCCGATGACAATGATGTCAAAATGGCTCATGGAAATACCCGCTGAGGCTATTGTTGGGATTCGTGAACGAAGCTCGCAAGCCTAATCCGAAGCAGGGCGGAACTCAACCCTCAGGACGGTCCGGCAGGCCACGCCCCGGACATCGGTCGCCCGCGGCGTCGACGGACGTGACTCTGACGCCCGGCCCGGCCGTGACGGAACTTCCCGATTTCAGACGTTATGTCGCCGCAGGCTAAGGCCAGGGCGACACGGAGATACGATGCAGGAGAATCAGAAGAACAAAAGCGGGGGGAAAAGAAAAGGAGTCGCCTCGCTCTTCGACGATTACGAGATCAAGGACCTTTTCAAGCGCTTCATCCAGTTGCTTGTGGTGGTCGAGGTGCTCATCTTTCTTGTCTGCTGGGTCTACCAGCTGGGCATCGACGAGGTGGCCGTCACCGGCAAGCCCGTCGACGTCCCCTTCCCCTGGAAAGCCTATTTCCTGGTGTCCTTCGCCGCGCCCGTGGCCCTGACCTTTCTGACCGGGATCGTCGTCGTGGCCTTCAACTCTTTCCTCTATGGACAGCGCGGGCAGGCCATCTTCAAGGAGGACGGCCTCGAGGGCTTTGCGGCCAAGGTGGCCAAGACGGCCAACTTCTGCTTCCAACTGCCTTTCCTGCTCACGCTCCTGCTGCTCGGGGCCCTCATCGGCGTGGTCTACAACATGGGCGCCATCATGGATTTCCTGGCCCGCTTCGGCGAGGCGGCCTCCAAGTTCCTGCTCATCGGCCTGGGCTGCGTTCTCGCGGCGGGCACCATCTTCGGGGTCGTGCGCATGGTGCTCAACTACAAGCTGCGCAAGAAGAACATGGAATACGACTACAAGCGAGAGGTCATGGACCGCCTGGGCATCGCCATCCTCGACGAGCGGACAATGATCGACAGCCAGGGCAAGGTCGTGGCGCCGCGACAGATCGATGTCACGGCCGAGCCCCCTCGGGTCCTGCCCTCCGCCCCGGCAGACGACGTGGCCGGCGAAAAGCCCGAATGCCTCTGACGGCCGGCAGGACGATGCGTCCTGTCGGTATCTCGAAAAGTTCTCCCCTGACCGGCTTTTGGCCGGTTTTTTTTCGCCTGCGCTTTGCGGTGGTGCGGCCCTCAAGTCGGGGCGGCGTCGGAGGCATGACGGAACGCCCGATCTGCGTAAACTCCGCGAGCTGATTGTGAAAAAAATAATGAAGTCTTGACGCGTCCGCCCTTATTCTATACCTCTGTGGTCGGAAAAAATCATACCGATTTGGTCTGGTTGGAGCCGATCTGTCCTCGGGATGTCGATTCGGGCCTGCGGAGCCATGTTTTTTTCCGGTACAGAGGATGGTGCTGGGGGGCGAAGCCTCCGGGCGAGGGAGGTTTCCGGGATTTTCCGGGGTGGATTTCAACAAAGGAATTTTCACATGGAGAAGGGAAGACCAATGCTGCGATGGATCGGAATCCTGTGCGTAAGCATGGCTGTGGCTGGATTCGGTCTGAACGCTCTTGGGGGAAAGCAGGAACTGGTCGAAACGAAGCGATTGGGCGCTGATCTCGTCACCATCGACACGCTCAAGAAGTTCGGAAAGCTCGAGTATCCAGTGGTCCGGTTCGAGCACGACAAGCACACCAAGGCCGTCGAAGGGAAGTGCGAATCCTGCCACAAGGTGACCGGAAACACGGTCACAGCCAAGTTCAAGCGCGAAGAAGACACGACTGCTGCCGCAATCAAGGCCGTTTACCACGACAACTGCATCAAGTGTCACACGGACACGTCCAAGGCTGGCAAGAAGAGCGGGCCCGAGAGCGGACAGTGCGGGACCTGCCACGCCGGACCTGCGGAAACTTCCCGCACGCTTCCGACTTTCGACAAGTCCCTGCATTATAGGCACCAGTCCTCGAAGATGGTCCCGGCTCCCGCGGGCCAGAAGGACAACTGTTCCAAGTGCCACGCTCAGGACAAGCCGGAGAAGCGCAACCTTTCCTTCGCCGAAAACAAGGAACAGTCCCACGAGAAGTGCCTGTCCTGCCACATGGAGATCGCCAAGGCCAAGCAGCCCACCGGTCCGGTTGAGTGCGCAGGTTGCCATGACGCCTCCGTCCGCGCCACGCACAAGAAGGTCGCCGATGCGCCCAGGCTCGAGGCCGGCCAGACCGACTTCGCCCTGCTCATGGCCAAACCCGCCAAGCCTGCCGCCGAGCCCGCCCTCGTCAACGCCGTGCCCTTCAACCACAAGAAGCACGAGGAGAAGAACGAGAACTGCTCAGTCTGTCACCACAACGTCTCGACCAAGGGACTGGTGGCCTGTTCCGAGTGCCACACCTCGCTTGGCAAGGAAGAGGGCGCCTTCATCACCACCGAACAGGCCATGCACCGCGTGACCGCCAAGGCCAGCTGCGTGGGTTGCCACGCCAAGGCCCAGGACAAGAAGCAGTGCGCCGGCTGCCACACCTTCATGGGCCGCACCGGCCAGAAGACCGAGGCCAGCTGCGCCAAGTGCCATGTCAACATCACCGCCGGCCCCGACCTGCTCCAGGACAAGACCGGCAAGGTCAACACCGCGGCCATGATCTTCGAGTCCCGCGCCAAGGCCGACACCGTCGTCAAGGTCAACGAGATTCCCGAAACCATCGAGATCGGCGTTCTGGCCAACGAATACCAGGCCAGCAAGTTCCCGCACCGCAAGATCGTGCAGAAGATCATGGAAGGCATGAAGGACGACGCCATGGCTGCGTATTTCCACTCCAGCCCCAACGCCGTCTGCTCCGGCTGCCACCACAACAGCCCGGCTTCGGCCAATCCGCCCAAGTGCGTCAGCTGCCACGGCAAGGGTGCCGGTCCGCTGAACGAGGCCAAGCCCGACCTGAAGACCGCCTATCACCAGCAGTGCATCGGCTGTCACACGGAAATGGGCATCGAGAAACCGGCCGCAACCGCCTGCACTGAATGTCATGCCGCTAAAAAGTAACCTGCCTGCAAGGTCTTAATAACGAGGAGCTATTATGAAACGCAGAAAATTCATTGGCATGCTGGCTGGCGCAGGGGCCTGTTTGGCGGCGTCTTCGGCCAATGCCGGTGGAACTCATCATTTCAAGGGATATCCCGAAAGCTTTGGGGTGCTCTTCGACAGCACCAAGTGCATCGGCTGCAGAAAGTGCGAAGCCGGTTGCAACAAGGTCAACGAACTGCCGGCTCCGGCCGTTCCCTTCGACGATCTGACGGTCATGGACAAGAGACGTCGTACGCACCACGACACCTTTACCGTGGTCAACAAGTACGTGGTCGGCGACAAGCCGGTGTACCGCAAGCAGCAGTGCAACCACTGCCTCGAGCCGGCCTGCGCGTCGGCCTGCTTCGTCGGCGCCTTCAAGAAGGACAAGACCGGCGCCGTCAGCTACGACGCCTCCAAGTGCGTGGGCTGCCGCTACTGCATGATCGCCTGCCCCTTCGAGATTCCGACGTACGAATACCACGACCCGATCACCCCCCGCGTGCGCAAGTGCACTCTCTGCCAGCCGCGCATCGAGGAGGGCAAGCTCCCCGGTTGCGTCGAAGCCTGCCCCAAGGGCGCACTGATCTTCGGACGTCGCGAGGATCTGCTGGGCATCGCCCGTGAGCGCATCCGCAAGCACCCCGACATGTACATCGACCACATCTACGGCGAAAACGAGATGGGCGGCACGAGCTGGCTCTACATCTCCGGCGCGCCGTTCTCGCAGATCGGCATGCGCGAGGATCTGGGCATCACGCCCGCCCCGCAGTTCACCTCCGGCCCCCTGGGCGTGGTCCCGGCCATTGTCGGCCTGTGGCCGGTGTTCCTGACGGGCGCCTACGCGCTGACCAAGCGCAAGGAGAAGATCGCCGAGGAAGAGCAGCACCACGCCGTGACGGAGGCCGTGGCGGAAGCCCAGGCCGAGGCGGCCAAGAAGCTCAAGGCGGCCATGGACAAGGCGGAAAAGGACAAGTTGTCGGCCATCGACAAGGAAGTGAAAAAAGCGCTCAAGGAAGCGGAAGAGGCTCGCAAGAAAGCCGAAGCCGCCGACGCGGGCGAGCAATAAGGAGGAGTGGCGATGTCTGACCACACCACACCGAACAAGTCATTCTGGACGCCGGCGAACATCATCACCGCCGTCATCCTGGCCATAGGCCTGGTGCTGACCTTCAAGCGCTTCACCATGGGCATCGGGTCCGTCACCAATCTGACCGACGACAACCCCTGGGGCATCTGGATCGGCTTCGACCTGCTCTGCGGCGTCGCTCTCGCCGCCGGCGGCTACACGACCTCCGCGGCCGTGTACCTGTTCGGCATGAAGAAGTACCACTCGGCGGTTCGCCCGGCCATCACCACGGCCTTCCTGGGCTACGCCTTCGTCGTCTTCGCCCTGCTGTACGACCTGGGCCGCTACTACAGGCTGCCTTACCCCCTGACCATCTACCCCGGCCCTACGTCCTTCCTCTTCGAGGTAGGTCTGTGCGTCGCCCTGTACCTGACGGTCCTGGCCATTGAGTTCTCGCCCGCGGTCTGGGAGACCCTGAAGTGGAAGAAGCTGCGGCATTACGCCCACAGCCTGACCCTGTTGCTGACCATCTTCGGCGTCATCCTGTCCACCCTGCACCAGTCCTCCCTGGGCGGGCTGTACCTGATCGCCCCCTCCAAGCTGCACCCGCTCTGGTACTCCCCGTACCTGGCCCTGTTCTTCTTCGTCTCGAGCATCCCGGCCGGCCTGTCCATGGTCATCTTCGAGGGCGGCCTGTCCCACAAGTTCCTGCACCACAAGATGGACGAGACCCACATCGAGGAAGCCCCCGGCGTGACCCTGGGCTTCGCCAAGGCCGCGGCCGTGGTCCTGTTCGCCTACTTCAACCTGAAGTGGATCGGCGTGGCCATGGACGACAACTGGCATCTCCTGGCCACGGGCTGGGGCGCGTGGTTCCTGGTCGAGGTCATCGGCTTCGTGCTCGTGCCCTGTCTCATGTACGCCATGGCCGCCCGCGAGAAGAACCAGAAGCTGGCCTTCTGGGCGTCCATCGTCACGGTCCTGGGCATCGTCCTGAACCGCCTGAACATCTCCCTGGTGGCCTTCAACTGGCAGCTGCCGGCCGAAGTCCGCTACATCCCGTCCTGGGAGGAGATCATGATCACCGTGTTCATCGTCACCCTGGAAATCACGGTCCTGCGGTTCTGCCTCAGCAAGCTGCCGATCCTGCACGAACATCCCGACTTCAAGGAAGCGCACTAAAGGAGGCGTACAATGGAATTCATGACATATCATGACTTCATGTTCTGGACCAAGGGCATGGCCTATGTCGGCATGGGCGTTGGTCTGGTGGCGTTCGTGGCCTTCTGGCTGTTCGTGACCGAACGGGACGAGGACAAGTTCGCTGACAAGGAAGAGGAATAGGCTCGGTCCGTTTCGACCAATGAAGGAGTATTCGTATGTATGAGATATTGACTGGTCCGCTGCTCTGGATTTCCTTTGCGGTATTCTTTGTCGGCCTGACCGCCCGCGTGGTGCTCTACTTCAAGGGGCTGGACTGGCGGCTGGACCGCGTGGCCTACAAGCCGCACATGAACTACGGCATCAAGGGAGCCGTGCGCTCCGTGTACCGCTGGCTGCTGCCCTTCGGCACCCACAGCTGGCGCGCCAAGCCCATCTTCACCCTCATGTTCTTCGCCTTTCACATCGGCCTGGTCATCGTGCCCATCTTCCTGGAAGGCCACGCCGTGATGATCAGAAACGGCCTGGGCATCGACTGGCCCTCCATGCCGCAGATCCTGGCCGACGTGCTGGCCATCGCGGCCCTGCTGGGCGGCATCGGCATCGCCGTGCGCCGCTTCCTGCTGCCCGAAGTGCGCATTCTGACCGATTTCAAGGACGTCATGCTGCTGGTTCTGACCCTGACGCTGCTCTTTTCCGGCATCATGGCCTCGTACCACACCGCAAGCTATTCGCTCTGGATCAATCTGCACATCCTGTGCGGCGTGATCGTGCTTCTGACCGCACCCTTCACCAAGCTGGCCCACATCGCGCTCTTCTTCTGCACGCGCATCCAGCTCGGCATGGATTTCGGGATCAAGCGCGGCGGAATGAAGTCCAATTTTGACTGGTAAGCCAAGAGGAACACAACATGCCCGAAGGAAAACTTTGCAATAAGAAGCCCGTTGCCTCCAGAGAGGATCTCGACGCCCTCTTGGGCGACAGCAACGGCAGACAATACTACGCGGAAATGGAACAGCTGGACGTGGACGCCGACGCACTGTGGGCGACCATCCAGAAAACCATGAAATCCAGAACCAAGACCTGGCTGGACATCTGCGCCCACTGCGGCCTGTGCGGCGACAGCTGCTTCCTGTACAGCGTCAACGACCGCGACCCGAAGCAGGTGCCGGCCTACAAGATCCAGTCCACCCTGGGCGAGATCGTCAAGCAGAAGGGCAAGGTGTCCAACGAGTTCATGCGCATGTGCATGGATACGGCCTGGTCCAAGTGCACCTGCTGCAACCGTTGCGGCTCGTTCTGCCCCTACGGCATCGACATGGGCGTCATGTTCAGCTACCTGCGCGGCCTGCTGCACTCCCAGGGCTTCGTGCCGTGGGAGCTGAAGATCGGTTCCGGCATGCACCGCCTGTTCCGCGCCCAGATGGACGTCACCGTCGAGGAGTTCGTCGACACCTGCGAATGGATGGTCGACGAGGCTCTCGAAGAGTGGCCCTGCCTTGAGATCCCCATCGACAAGGAAGACGCCGACCTCGTCTACATGATCAACGCCCGCGAGGCCAAGCACTATCCCGAAGACATCGTCGAGGCGGCCATCCTCTTCCATGTCGCGGGCGAGAACTGGACCATGCCTTCCTCCGGCTGGGAAATGACCAGCCTGTCCATGTTCGCCGGCGACTGGGAAGCCTGCAAGATGCAGGTCGAGACGGTTTACGAGGCCATGGAGCGCCTGCGGCCCAAGCGCATGGTCGCCACGGAGTGCGGCCACGCCTACCGCGCCACGGTCATCGAAGGTCCGTACTGGGCCGGCCGTCCCGACGGCAAGCCGCCCGTGGAGTGCATCCACTACGTGGAATGGGTGGCCGAGGCCCTGGAGACGGGCAAGCTCAAGATCGACCCGGCAAAGAAGATCAAGGAGCCCGTAACGCTTCAGGATTCCTGCAACTACGTTCGCAACGCCGGTCTGCGGGACTGCGGACGCATCATCATGAAGCACATCGCCGAGGACTTCCGCGAGATGGCTCCCAACAAGGAGCACAACTACTGTTGCGGCGGCGGCGGTGGCTTCAACGGCATCGGCCGCTACCGCAAGCAGCGCAACGTGGCCCTGAAGATGAAGCGCGAGCAGATCCTGGCCACCGGGGCCAAGTTCGTCATCGCCCCGTGCCACAACTGCTGGGACGCCATCCGCGACCTGGAAGAAGAGTATGAAATCGGCATCCGTTGGAGCTTCCTCAAGCCCCTGCTGATCAAGATGATCGAGGTTCCTGAAAACCTCCTGCCTCAGGAATAGGATGACAGCGGTACGCCGTAGCCAGTACGGCGTACCGCTTCCACGTTCATTCCGCCCTTCGGCGTTCGGCGCATCCCTCGGACGTCTGGGCGGCCTGCATCGGAGCGCGGGGGTGCATTTCCTCGTGTTCGGGAGCGCCCTTCAGCGGAAGGTAATATGGCATGGCGGAATGATCGCCGGCTGTGAATGAAAGCCGGTTCGAGTAATTTTGGAGGACCGGATGCGTTTGACCACAAAGAGCCGATACGGGACCCGCCTGCTCCTGGACATTGCCGTTCATGAGTCCGACGGCTGGGTGAACACGACGGACATTGCCAGGCGGCAGAATATTTCCCAGAAATACATCGAGAAGCTGATTTCCGGCTTGCGGCGCAACGGCCTCGTGCGCAGCAAGCGCGGCCCGTTCGGGGGGCACAAGCTGGCCAAGTCCGCCCAAGAGATCACGGTCGGGGATGTGGTCAGGGTGCTGGAGGACAGCTCCGCCGCGGATCAACTCCTCGAAAGCGCCGCGGCCGGAGAGGGTGTGGACTCTTCCGAGGTTCTCCTGCAGCACATATGGGTCGAGGCGAACAACGTACTCATGGGCGCCCTCGACTCCCACCGGCTTTCAGACCTGATCTCCCGCCGGTCCTGAGCCGCGTCGTCGCGGTTCCGGGACTCTCCGGGCTCCGGGGCGTCCCGTCACCGTCTTTCCAGGATGAGATCCTCCACCTTGCGCTTCGGCACGCGGTGCACACCCGCTTCATCCCTCCAGTATCGAATCGACCCGTCCTCGGGCACGTCCACGATCTCCACCTTTTCCGCAGGCTTGCCCAGGGCCAGGACCAGACTGATCTCCATATCCGGGTCGAGTCCGAGGTGCGTCCGCAGACGTTCGCGGTCGATGGCGCCGAGCATGCAGCCGCCGAGTCCCTTTTCCACGGCGCCCAGCATGATGGTCTGGGCCGCAATGCCCAGGTCGATCTTGGCCATGTCCCAGTCCTTGGCCGTATTGACCACGACGATGTAGGCCGTCGGCCGCTCGGACGGAGTGGGCCCGTCCCAGTCCTTGAGGTACGCGGCCCACTTCAGGCAGGCGAAGACGGCTTCGTTTTCGGACGGTGAATTGCACAGGATGAAGCGCAGGGGCTGCCTGTTGGCCGAAGACGGGCAGAATCTGGCCAGGCCGGCCAGTTCTTCGAGAACCTGCATGGAGATCGCGGTGCTGCCGTCGAAGCGGCGATAGCTGCGGTTTGCGGCGACGATGTCCTTGAACATGGCTTTCTCCTCAGGTGTCGTAGATCGTTTCGAAGCGCGCCTTGTACGCCTTGAACGTGCCATCCTCGATGGCCTTGCGGGCGCCCGTGACGACCTGCAGGAAATAGGCGAGGTTGTGGATGGTGTTCAGGCGGTAGGACAGGATCTCCTGGGCCTGGTAGAGGTGGCGCAGGTAGGCGCGGCTGAAGTTGCGGCATGTGTAGCATGAACATTCCGGGTCCAGGGGGCCGTCGTCCTCGGTGTACTCGGCGCGCTTGATGTTGACCTTGCCCAGGGACGTGAACAGCGTCCCGTTGCGGGCGTTGCGCGTCGGCAGCACGCAGTCGAACATGTCTATGCCGGCGTCGATGCCGCGGATGATGTCCAGCGGAGTGCCCACGCCCATGAGGTAGCGCGGCCTGTCCGCGGGCAGCAGGGGCGTGCTGTGGTAGAGGATGTCCATCATCTCGGGCTTGGATTCGCCCACGCTCAGGCCGCCCAGGGCGTAGCCGTCGAAGGGGATGTCGACGAGCTGGCGGATGCTTTCCTCGCGCAGGTCCCGGAAGAATCCGCCCTGACCGATGCCGAAGAGGAGCTGGTCGCCGCTGCCCTGGGGATAGGCCTTTCGGCAGCGCTCCGCCCAACGGGTGGTCAGGCCGAGGGATTTTTTGGTGTAGTCGTAGTCCGCGCCGTAGGGCACGCACTCGTCGAGGACCATCATGATGTCCGAGCCGAGGTTGCGCTGGATGGAGATGGCCTTTTCGGGCGAAAAGAAGTGCTTGGACCCGTCGAGGTGCGAGGAGAAGGCCACGCCGTCCTCGGTCAGCTTGCGCAGGCCCGAGAGGCTGAAGACCTGGAAGCCGCCGGAGTCCGTGAGAATGGGGCGGTCCCAGTTCATGAACTTGTGCAGGCCGCCTCGCCGGGCGATCATCTCGTCGCCGGGGCGCATGCACAGGTGGTAGGTGTTGCCGAGGATGATGCGCGCGCCGAGGTTTTTCAGGTCCTCGGGGCAGACGGCCTTGACGGTCCCCTGGGTGCCCACGGGCATGAAGATTGGGGTGGGGATGACGCCGTGGGCCGTGTGCAGCTCGCCGACGCGGGACGCGCCGTCGGTATGGAGTATGGTGAACGTTCCAGGTTTCATTTCGGTTTTCGTTTCGTTGCGGTTTTGGTGGCCAGGCCCGCCTTGGGGCACAGGTCCTCGAGTTCGCATTCCGGACAGGCCGGCTTGCGGGCCGTGCAGACCTCCCGGCCGAAGAGGACCAGGTAGTGATTCACGGCGCCCCAGTCGTCCTGGGGGAAAAGCTTCATCAGGTCGCGCTCGATCCTGTCCGGCACGGTCTCGCGGGTCAGGCCCAGGCGGAAGGAGATGCGCTTGACGTGGGTGTCCACGGCGATGCCGGCCTGGACGCCGAAGGCGTTGGACAGGACGACGTTGGCCGTCTTGCGCGCCACGCCGGGCAGGGTCAGCATGTCCTCCATGGTCCGGGGGACCTGGCCGCCGTAGGCGTCGACGATCCTGGCCGCGGCGGCGCGCAGGTTCTTGGCCTTGTTGCGGAAGAAGCCCGTCGAGCGGATGACGACCTCGATTTCCCCCACATCGGCATTTGCCATTTGCTCCACGTCCGGCCACGTGGCAAAGAGATGGGGAGTGACCTGGTTGACCCGCGCGTCGGTGCACTGGGCGGAAAGCACCGTGGCGGCCAGCAGTTCCCACGGCGACGACCAGTGCAGCTCGGTCCTGGGGACCGGGTAGCGGCGGGCCAGCCGTTCCCGTACGGCCTCGGCCCTGGCGGGGATGTTCGGTTTCGTCATGGCGGATACCTCGTGCGGGTGTCGGACCCCGAGTGAACGTGCCTGACAGTTTTTTTCCGCAACCTCAAGTTTTTTGCACGGAGGCGCGAGATGAGCGAAATCCTGGTTTACATGACTGCCCCTGACGCGGACACGGCGCGCCGCATCGGCCGTGCCTTGGTGGACCTCCGCCTGGCGGCCTGCGTCAACATCCTGCCGGCCATCGAGTCCATGTACTGGTGGGACGGGTCCGTGCAGTCCGAGGTCGAGACGGCGTTTCTCGCCAAGACAAGGGCGGACCTCTACGAGAGCCTGGAGGCTTGCGTTCTCGGGATGCATCCTTATGAAATTCCGTGTATCGTGGCCTTGAACCTCGATCGCGGCCACGGGCCTTTCCTGCGCTGGATAGCCGAGCAGACGCAGTCGACCGGCGGAGCCCATGAAATGAGTTGACTGGGCAAAAAAATCGTTCATAGCAATGCGCAACGCATGATCCGAAGAGGAGAAGAGGTTTCGTGAGGTTTCACATTTTGACGTTCGGGTGCCAGATGAACGTGGCCGACTCCGACTGGCTGTCCCAGACCCTGGTTTCACGGGGATGGACCGAGTCCGCGGAGGATGACGCCCAGGTCTTCCTGGTCACCACCTGCAGCGTGCGGGAGAAGCCCGAACAGAAGGTCTATTCCCTGCTTGGCCGCCTCAAGGGCTACGCCGATCGCGACCCTGACGTCTTCGTGGGCGTGGGCGGCTGCGTGGCCCAGCAGATCGGCGAGGAGTTCTGGAACCGTTTCCCCTTCGTGCGGTTGGTCTTCGGCACCGACGGGACGGCCATGGTCCCCCAGGCCCTGGAGCGCCTCGCCGCCGACCCCGGCCTGCGCGTCAGCCTGCTGGACTTCCTCGACCATTACCCCGAGCGCGAACAGCCCGAAGAGGGCAGGGTCGGGGCACAGGCCTTCGTCAACATCATGCAGGGCTGCGACAATTTCTGCGCCTACTGCATCGTGCCCTTCACCCGCGGCCGCCAGAAGTCGCGTTCGTCCGACGCCATCGTGGCCGAGTGCGAATCCCTGGTGCGGCGCGGCGCGCGGGAGCTGACCCTGCTGGGACAGAACGTGAACAGCTACGGCCAGGACAAGCACGGCGACGGCACCACCTTCGCCTCCCTGCTGCGCCGCATCTCGGCCATTCCGGGCCTGGCGCGGCTCAAGTTCACGACGTCTCACCCCAAGGACATCGCGCCCGAGGTGGTGGCGGCCTTCGGCGAATTGCCGAACCTGAGCCCCCAGCTGCACCTGCCCGTGCAGTCCGGCTCCGACGCCGTGCTGAAGTCCATGGGCCGCAAGTACACGCGGGAGCGCTACCTGGGAATCGTCCGTGACCTGCGCACGGCCTGCCCGCACATCGCCCTGACCACGGACATCATCGTCGGCTTCCCGGGCGAGACGCAGCGGGATTTCGAGGATACCCTGGAGCTCATGCGGCAGGTCCGCTACGAGTCGAGCTTTTCCTTCAAGTACTCCGACCGGCCCGGGGTGCGGGCCGAGAAGATGGACTTCAAGGTGCCCGAGGAAGAGAAGGCCCGCCGGCTGTCCGTGCTGCAGGACCTGCAGAACCGCATCACCGCCGAGGAGCTCGAGTCCCTCGTGGGCGCCGAGGTCGACGTCCTGGTGGAAGGCACGAGCAGAATGCAGGACGGAGCGGCCCTTTTCTGGCGGGGCCGGGACGGCGGGGGGCGCATCGTAAACTTTCCTTCGCCCCTGCCCGACCTGACGGGCAAAATGATTCGCGTGCGCATCCTGGCCGCGAAGAAACACTCCCTCGCGGGGGAGACCCGAGGTGAACCGTGGTAGAAATGACGGTATTCGGATTGGCCCTGGACGAGGATTCGCAGATGCCGATCCTCATTCTCAAGGACACGTCGGAGGACATCATTTTCCCCATCTGGATCGGAGCCATGGAGGCCATGTCCATTTCCATGGCCCTGAACAAGGTGCCCGTGCCCCGGCCCATGACCCACGACCTGGTCCTGAACATCCTGGAGAAGCTGGCCGCCCGGCTGGAGGCCGTCGAGATCGTGTCGATCCACGAGGGCACGTACTACGCCGAACTCGTGCTGCGCTCCGAAGGCGGGGAGAGGCGCGTGGACTGCCGCCCGTCGGACTCCATCGCCCTGGCCCTGCGGGCCGAAGTGCCCATACGGGTGTCCGAGGAGGTCATCGCCCTGAACAAGACCCTGCAGAAGGGCGTGTTCCAGGAGGTGGTCAAGGGAGAGGACAGCGAGAAGTGGACGGACATCCTCTCCAAATACAGCCTCGACGACATCAAGTACAAGATGTGACGCGTCCGTGATCGACCTGCACACGCACACGACCTTCAGCGACGGTGTCCTTGTCCCGGCCGAGCTGGCGCGGCGCGCCAAGGTGGCGGGGTACCGCGCCGTGGCCATCACCGACCACGCCGACGCGTCGAACATGGACCTCGTCGTGCCGCGGCTGGCCGCCATGGCGCGGGAGTATTCCGTGTACATGGACATCGCCATCGTTCCCGGCGTGGAGCTGACGCACGTGCCCGCGGCCCTCATGGCCCAGGAGGTCGAGCGCGCCAGGGCCCTCGGGGCGCAGCTCGTGGTCGCCCACGGCGAGACCATCGTCGAGCCCGTGGAGCGGGGCACCAATCTCGCCGCCATCGAGGCCGGGGTCGACGTGCTGGCCCACCCAGGGCTGATCACCCCCGAGGAGGTCCGGCTGGCGGCGCAGAAAGGCGTGCTCCTCGAAATCACCACCAGGGCCGGGCACGGGTACGCCAACGGCCACGTCCTGGCACTGGCCCGCGCCTTCGGGGCCCGGTTCGTGCTCAACAACGACGCCCACGAACCCCGCGACCTCGTCGGGGCGGAGCTGCGCCGCCGGATCGCCCTGGGGTGCGGCATGTCGGAAGAGGAATATCGCGCCGCGGATGACCATGCCTGGGCTCTTGTGTCCCGGTGCCTTTCGCAGTAGTGAGACAAAATTTGTTATTTCGTCGAAAACTTTCGTAGTTAAAAAAGGTGAAACTTATGGATGCAGTAGCGCAGACAGGCGTTGTTGACACGATAAACATGACGCAGCCCCTGGACTCAATGCAGCAGCTGGGTGCTGCGACGCAACTCGGCGGCATGCCGCAGTTCAGCTTCTGGGAAATGATCGCCAACGCGACGGTGGTGGTGCAGGGCGTCATGGGCCTTTTGGCCCTGATGTCGCTCATCAGCTGGTCGATCATTTTCTTCAAGATAATCCAGATCAACCTCGGTCGGCGCAAGGCTCTGCAGGAGCGCGCCCTGTTCCAGAACGCCACGAACCTGGCCGACGGCGTGCAGACCCTGCGCGAGCAGGGCAACTCGGCCCTGTACCCCATCGCCAAGAAAGGATTGCAGGAATTTCGCCGTCTGGAACAGTCCGTCATCCATCCCAACCTCAAGTTCCGCGTTGCCGGCGACAACCTGCGGCGCGTGCTCGAACAGGGCGTGACCGAGAGTCTCGGCGACATGTCCCGCTCCCTGGCCTTCCTGGCGACCTGCGCCAACTCCGCCCCCTTCATCGGCCTCTTCGGCACGGTCTGGGGCATCATGAACTCCTTCCACTCCATCGGGCAGATGAAGACCGCGGCCCTGGCCGCCGTGGCGCCCGGCATCTCCGAAGCCCTCGTGGCCACGGCCATCGGCCTGGGCGTCGCTATCCCGGCGACCATCGCCTACAACACCTTTCTGGGCATGATCAACACGGTGCAGTCGGAGATGGAATGCTTTGCCAGCGAATTCCTCAATCGAGCACAGCTCGAACTGCCCTGGATGAACAAGCGGGGAGAATAGGCCATGGGCATGCAGTTAAACTCCGGCAAGGGATTCCTTGCCGAGATCAACGTCACCCCCTTCGTGGACGTCATGCTGGTGTTGCTCATCATCTTCATGGTGACGGCGCCCATGCTGACCCAGGGAGTGGAGGTCGACCTCCCGGAAACCAAGGCGGTGGAAACCCTGCCCGAGGACAGCGACACCGTGGTGCTGCACGTCCTCAAGGACGGGACCATCAAGCTGGACAAGTATGAGGTCAAAATCGAGGATTTAGGCAACCATCTCAAAAGGATGGAAACGCAGAAGGGTAAACTGCTGTACCTCCAGGCGGACAAGGATGTGGCCTACGGTGTGGTCGTCAAGGTCATGGCCGAGGTCAGGGCCGCCGGCGTGCAGAAACTCGGCGTCGTTGCGGAACCTGAAGAAGAGAAGCTCTAAGCTCAAGGCGTTGCCGTGTCGTATTCCCTGCGTCATCTGAGTTGGGTCTTCTCTATCGCCCTGCACCTTGCAGTGTTCATCGGAGGAGTCTACGTCTCTACCGATTCCCATACCAAACTCAACCTCAACAAGCGGATGTATGAGGTGAACCTCGTCGGGCCGCCGCACAAGGGCAAGCCCGGCGCCAAGAGCGCTCCCAGGCAGGCCGTGACGCCCGAGTCCGCGCCTCAGAAGGCGGCGCCGAAAGAGGCCCCGGCGGCCAAGGCCCCCGAGGAGCCCAAGAAGCCCGAGAAAAAGGCTGTCCCTTCGGAAACGGCCAAGCCGGTGCCAACGGTCAACGCCACGGTGGCCGAAGCCAAGCCCGAGGAGCCCAAGAAGGAAGAGCCCAAGAAAGAGGAGCCGAAAAAGGAGGCTCCGAAGAAGGAAGAGCCCAAGAAGGACGAAGCCAAAAAGGACGAGGGCAAGAAGGAAGAACCCAAGAAGGACGCCAAGGACGACAAGGCCAAGAAGGCGCCCACCAAGGAGGATATCCTGGCCGAGGCCCTGGGCGACGTGTCCAAGACCGCGAAGCAGACCCGTCCCGGCTCCGAGGGCGCGGCCAAAGGCTCAACCAAGGGCGGTTCCAAGGACGCCCTGGCCGACGCCCTGGCCGATGCCGGCCGAGAGGTCTCGGGACGGGGCACCAGCGGCGACGGGACGGCCGAGGACGGGGAGGGTGAAGGCGAATCCACGGGCAGCCTGGAGGACTTCTACGCCTCCCAGGTCATCAAGGTCATCCGCCAGAACTGGAGATTCCCCCGCCTGTCCAACGTGGTCCTGGCCACGACCGTGGAACTGCGGGTCAGCAAGGGCGGCGAGATCCTCGGCTCGCGCATGGTCAACGGGTCCGGGCGCTCGGACTTCGACGCTTCCGTCATGCGGGCCATCGAAGACACCAGGAAACTGCCGGAGCTTCCCGAAACGCTGCCGACAACGTTCAGGATAACTTTTTACAATACGGAAAACGGGTAGGAGACGGTCTTGATCAGAAAACTCTCTTTGCTTGTGATGCTCCTGTGCGTCGCCGCTGCTCCGGTATGGGGCGCGGACGTGATGAGCATCGACATCTACGGTCCGGGCCAGTCGAGGGTGAACCTGTTCGTGGCCGACCCGCTGTCCAAGGACAGCGTCGGTCCTCTCGGGGCCATCCCGGGCAACGCTCCCCTCGAACTGCAGCAGCGCATTCACGCCAACTGCGCCTTTCTGCCTTTCTTCAACATGCTTGGGGGCCGCGACATCGTCGGCGGACCCAATCCGGGCGGGTATGTGACCCCGAGCATCGACTTCAAGAAGTTCCAGCTATCCCGCGCCGATGTGCTGGTCACCGCGGCCTGGACGCCGAAACCTGGCGGGGTGGGCGAGGTCGAACTGAGGGCCTACGAGGTCTACACGGGCCGCCTGATCGTCGGCAAGGGCTACAGCGTGAACACGAACCAGCAGGTGCCCGAAGTGGCGGCCCGGTTCTGCGCGGACCTCATGGAGGCCCTGACGGGCCAGGGAGACTTCTTCCGGTCCAATATCGCCTTCATCAAGAAGGAGGGCAACCGCAAGCAGGTCTACATGTGCACGGCCCAGGGCCTGAACCTGCAGAAGGTCACCAATCTCGACGGCATCTGCGTCAGTCCCTCGTGGTCCCATGACGGCCAGAAGCTCGTGTTCGTCTTCCTGGACAAGCAGTTCCACAACCTCTGCGTCTGGGATCGTCAGAGCAGATCGCTGGAGAAGAAGAGGCTGCCGGGCAATACACTCATTGCGCCAGCCTTCACCAAGTCCGGTTCCGTGGCCATCAGCCTGGACATGAGCGGGAATCCCGAGATTTACGAGCTCAAGCCCGACTACAGCGTCGGCAGGCCTCTGGAACAGAACTGGGGCATCGACGTCAGCCCCGACTTCGACCGCTCCGGGCAGAAAATGGTCTTCGTTTCCAACAGATTGGGGAATCCGCACGTTTTCCTCAAGAACCTCGGCAGCGGAGAGGTCAAGCGCATCTCCATGACCGGGAAATACAACACCGGTCCGAGCATCAGCCCGGACGGCACGCAGGTCGTCTTTGCGCACATGGTCAACGGAGTTCACAAATTATTTCTGGCAGATCTGATCTCCGGACAGGAACGCCAGTTGACATTTGGCGGGGGGAGTGATGAAGATCCGACATGGTCCCCGGACGGCTATTTCATCGCCTTTTCGTCCAGCAGATCGGGTCCGAAGCAGATCTATCTGACGACGAAGCACGGGGACGAACCTATCTTGATTCCAACCGGGCCCGGTGAGGCGAGCTCTCCGGCCTGGGGGAAATTATAGTGGCTAAGGCTTGGTTTTTTTTCGTTAATGGAGGAAGTTATGAAGAAGTTAGGTGTTTTTGGTTTGATCGTGTTGGTGTTTTGCCTGGCCATGGCCGGCGGCTGCTCCAAGAAAGTGGCCTCCACTCCTGCCGGTGCGACCGCTGCCGGTTCCGGTGACGGCTCCTACGGACAGGGCGGTCTGACCGCCGAGCAGCTCGAGGCCCAGCGTCTGGCCGAACTGCAGCGTCAGGCCATCGAGAAGATCGCTGCGGATCGGATCTATTTCGCTTTCGATTCCAACGAGCTGAGCCAGGAATCCCGTCAGATCCTGACGGACAAGGCTGAACTGCTGAAGTCCACTCCCGGCCTGAACCTGCTGATCGAAGGTCACTGCGACGAGCGCGGCACCAACGAATACAACCTGGCCTTGGGCGAACGCAGAGCTCGCGCCGCCTACGAGTTCCTGGTCCTGATGGGTGTGGACTCCTCCAAGATGTCCATCATCAGCTACGGCGAAGAATACCCCGCCGTGCAGGGGTCCAACGAGGCCGCCTGGTCCAAGAATCGTCGCGACGAATTCAAGGCCAGCGCCAACTAGGATCTCCAGGGGAATCTCCCCTCGCGAAGCCCCGGGTTTTCCCGGGGCTTTTTTTGTCTCTTCTGGGTAGAGCGTCCAGGCTATCATTGGAAGCCCACTGACGTCGTTGAATTTTGATCCGAGCGCATTGCCACAAGCATCCCGTCATCGCGAGCGCTACGCGTCGATCCATCTTCGCCTTGCACTGGCAGACATCCTGATAAGATCGTGAAAACTGGATTGCCGCGTCGAACACTCCTCGCAATGACGCATCACCACTGACGTCATCGCGTGCGCAGCGCGGCGCTCCATCTGTGCCTTGCACCGGAATACATCCGGAACTGATAGTGAAAGGATGACGACGGATTGCGTCAAAAAAAGTCCCGGAGGGTATATGCGACCTCCGGGACCTTTGGGAAATCAGACGCTCATCGTCTGCGAGCGGGCAGGCATTCCGTCAGTTCAAACGCACACTCCACAGCTTTTCCAGCGTTTCCGCCGGGAGTTCCCATATCGCGTGGTGCAGCCGTTCCATGCGCTCGCTGTCGTAGAGAAGCTCCTTCCGTTCTTTCTTGTTCAGGACCGCCGGGCCGTGCTGCAGGACCCGGTCCAGCAGGGCGTCCCGGCGCTTGGCGATCTCCGGGGCAAGGCTTCGCGGCCCGCGCAGCAGGCTGCGGTGCAGCGTGTTGACGGCCGGGACGACGGCGGCGCGTACAAAGCCCTGCTCGGAGGGGATGCCGAAGCCGCCGCGGTCGGTGGACGTGGTCTGCAGGTAGGCTTCGATGTCCTCGTATTCGCGCGGCAGGCGCACTTCCTCCGGGGTGACGAAGATGCGCAGGCGGCGCAGGAACCTGCCGACCTCGGCCCGGCTGGTGATCATGGACACCGGGATGGACAGCAGCAGCGAAATGACCAGGGGTGAACTCCACCAGAAGAAGACGCGGTTGATCTGGAACAGGGCCGCGCCCCAGACCAGGGCCAGGAGCGTGCCACCGCCATGGAAGCGCAGGGCGTCCCAGAAACTCGTGCCCTCGTCGTCCCGCTGCTGCGTGCCCCAGCCGATGCCCATGCCCATGAGGGTCAGGAAGACGTACTTGCTGTGGAAGAGCATTCGCACGGGTGCCAGGAGTGTCGAGAGAACGACCTCCGTCAGGATGCTGCCGCACAGGGCGAAAAAGCCGCCGAACTGTTTGCGCCGTCCTTTGATCAGGGCCAGGAGCAGGGCGCAGACCTTGGGCAGGAACAGCACCACGGCCGTGCCGGCGAGAAGGCTCAGGGCCGGGATCGGGTCCCAGACCGGCCAGACGGGGAAGAGGGATTTGGTTGGAGTGAAGTAATCGGGCTGGACGAGAGCCTCGGACACGGCTTCAGCCGTGGCCAGGGCCAGGAACAGGAACCACAGCAGCGCCGATCCGTAGGCCATGACGCCGTTCAGGAACAGGGCCCGGTGCCCGGGGAAAATGCCGCGGGTGAAGACCAGGCGCAGGTGCTGGAGGTTGCCTTGGCACCAGCGGCGGTCGCGCTTGAGTTCGTTCAGGAGGTTCGGCGGCACTTCCTCGTAGCTGCCCTCGAGATCGTACGCCAGCCAGACCGAATAGCCGGCGCGGCGCATGAGGGCCGACTCCACGAAGTCGTGGGACATGATGTCCCCGCCCAGGGGCGGCTTGCCGGGCAGGCGCGTCAGGGCGCAGTGCTTCATGAACGGCTTGACCCGGATGATGGCGTTGTGGCCCCAGAACTGCGCGTCGCCAAGGAACCAGTGGTGCAGGCCCGCCGCGTACATGGGGCCGTAGGCCCTGTTGGCGAACTGCTGGGCGCGGGCGATGAAGGTCTCGCGGCCCGTGCAGGCCGGGGCTGTCTGCAGGATACCGACGTTGCGCCTGCGCTCCATGATGCGCACCATGCGGATGAGCGTCTCGCCCGACATGACCGAGTCCGCGTCGAAGACGATCATGTAGGTGTAGTGATCGCCGTAGCGGCGGCAGAAGTCGGCCACGTTGCCGCTCTTGCGCTTGAGGTTGATGCGCCGGCGCCGGTAGAAGATGTGCCCGTGGGCCGAGAGGTCGTTGCAGAGGCGGTTCCAGGCGGCCTCTTCCTGCACCCAGCGTTCGGGGTCGTTGGAGTCGCTCAGGATGTGGATGTCGAAGCGGTCCGCGGCGCCGAGGCGGGCCAGGGAGCGCCACACGGCCTGGATGCCGGCCATGATCCGCTCGGGGTCCTCGTTGCAGACGGGAAAGAGAATGGCGGTCCTGACGTTCTGCCTGATGGGCGCATCGAGTTCCCCGCGCGACCGGCTCACGGCAAAGCGGTCATCCCTCTTCAGCAGGGTCCAGAAACCTGCCAGGGCTGTCCAGAAGCCCAGAGATATCCAGATGAAGAGCACGCAGTAGACGGCGATGATGGACGCTTCCAGGAGCGTCCGCCCCTTGTGCGGCAGAAGGCCGCCCATGACGTAGGCTGCGGTCAGGGCCGGGGCGAGGACGAGGATCAGGAGCAGGAGCCTGCGGCGCGCGGCGATCTTGCGCCACGGTTCGTTCAGAAATTCGCGTTTCATGTCTCTCCTTCGAGGAGTCGTCCGCTGCCGCGCATGCGGGCGCGACTGCGGGGATGTCGGGCGTTGCGGGTCAGGGCAGCTGCAAGTCCATGATCCGCAGCCCGGCCAGGAGCAGCGCATAGAGCAGGAAGTCGATCAGCGCCGTGTTGAAGAAGCCTGCCATCATGATCCACAGCGGCCGCATGAAGCTCAGGTAGACCCGCACCCACGGGCGGCGGTCCATCTCCTCGGGCTTCATGTGTCTTCTTCGGACTCCGGGGCTCGGAACGACATGCAAAGCAGGCGTCTGCTCGGCCAGCAAGCCGCGCAGAATCCTCATGCCCCTTGCTTCCGCCTGGGCCGGGTTGTCGCCCGGGTCCCTGGCCAGTTCCGTCAGGGCCGCCAGGGCCAGTTCGTGCCGTGACCTTTCCGGCAGGGGCAGGTGCCTCAGATAGACGGCCATGCGGCGGCCGGCGGCCTCCATGCGGGCCTCCAGGAGCATGGCCGGGGTCTCGACCGGGGGGCGGAACATGTCCTGAAGGCCGATCTGGCCTGATGGGTCAGCCGTTTCTTTTTTCATCACAGCTTGATGGCGTAGGACCATGTCTCCGTCAGCGGAGTCATGCCATGTTGCAGGGTGGCGCGCATCTCGATGAAGGGGCGCTTGTCCGACAGGACCAGGGAAAGGCCCGACGAGGCGTCCGGCTCGATCTCGAAGGCCAGGCGCCAGTGGCCCGTGACCTGATTCTTGTACACGCGTTTTTCCAGAAGCTTTCCGCCCTCGCCGATCCAGACGTTGGCGTCCAGGGCGGCGTCGTCGGGCAGGTCGTCGAGCTTGCCGCCCGCAAATTCGAGGACGAAGAGCCGGGACCTTTCCCCCTTGCCCTTGGCCGTGCGCGTGAAGACGACCTGGCCTTCGGGCGACGTCACGCGCTGCGGCGACGTCCAGCGGGTCCTGTAGTCGAAGCGCAGGGGCTTGCCCGGTTCGGGCCGGGCTTCGGGCGCCCAGAAGGAGACGATGTTGTCGTGGATCTCCTCGGGGGACGGGATCTGCACCAGATGCAGCTGTCCCGGGCCCCAGTCGCCCTTGGGCTCGACCCAGGCGCTGGGCCGGGCCTCGTATCTGGCTTCGAGGTCGAGGTAGTTGTCGAAGTCCGTGTCGCGCTGCATGAGGCCCATTCCGCGGATGTTGGGCGCGTTGAAGACGTTGACCGCCAGGGTTTTGGGGTTCTGCAGGGGACGCCAGAGCCATTCCTCGTTCTCGAACCGGGCCATGAGGCCGTCGGAGTCGTGGACCTCGGGGCGGAAGTCGTCGCTGACGCGCGGGTTCGAGTTCTCGCCGAAGATGAACATGCTGGTCAGGGGGGCGATGCCGAGCCTGGCCACGGGTTCCCTCAGGAAGATGGCCGATTGGACGTCCATGACGGTCTCGGCGCCGGGCGTCGCGTCGAAGCGGAAGGCGCCGGTGACGCGGCGCGAGTCGAGCAGGGCGTAGATGACGATGCTCTTGTCCTTCTTGCCCGGCTTCACGATCCAGAACTCCTTGAAGAAGGGGAACTCCTCGCCCGTGGCCTCGGCCGTATCCACGGCCAGGCCGCGGGCCGAAAGCCCGTAGTGGTGCCCCTTGCCTACGGCGCGCAGGTAACTGGCGCCCAGGAAGACCAGGAACTCGTCGAGGTACTTCTTGGTGTTGATGGCCGAATGGATGCGAAATCCCGCATAGCCCATGTCCGCGGGAATCTGGCCGGCGAAGTCGTTCCCGCCGTAGTTGAAGGCCGTGGTGTCGAAATCCAGGCGCGAGGGGGCGTCCTTGTCGATGATGTTGATGGCTACGGTGCGGTCGTAGAACAGTCCGGGGTGGAAGAACTGCAGTTCGAAGGGCAGCTTCTCGTCGCGCCACAGGCTCTTTTCGGGGTCGAAACGGATGTCGCGCCACTGGTCGTAGGAGATGTCGCGCAGTATCTGGGGAACCTGGCCCTGGTTGTCCTCGAAGGGCTTGGCCGCGAGTTCCCTGGCCAGGGCCTCGACGTTCTCAAATCCGAACGAAGCGGACTGGGCCAGGGCCTGGTTGGTCAGAACAAAAAGAAAAAGTCCGGCCGCAAGGCCGAACGCTTTGAATCGCATGAACATTCGCTGTGCTCCCTGAAATGAAACTCTGTCTGGTGCGGGCAATTTTCGGTATCTCCCCTTGTGCTTTTCGGAGGCGCTCGTCAAGAGGCAAGTCGCGAACCTTTGCGAGGCACTGGTTGCGGGCCGTCGACCGGTCGTTGCGCGCCTGCTTTGTCCGTAGCACGGATGCAGGGGGAAAGTGAAGAAGGAAGCCCGGCCGGAGGAGGGAGATCGGTGCACGACGCCCGGCCGGGCTCTGGGGTCAAGGTTGCTGTCTGCGGGATTCCACGCGCCCTTTGGCGATGAGTTCCTCCAGGTTGAACTTCCGGACGCGGTAGCCCATCTGGCGGGGGGTGAGGTTGAGTTCGCGCGCGGCCTTGTACTGGATCCAGGCGTTGCGCTTGAGGGCTGCCACCACTTCCTTGCGCTCCGTTTCCCGCAACGGCTGGCACTGTTCCGTCGGCTGTGACGGCGGTTCCTGGATGCTGCGTGCGGCATGGGGCCGGTGCGTTTCCTGATTCAGGAATCCGCGGATGAACTCGGCTTCCACCTGCTTGTCGTCGGTCAGGATGACGAGGCGTTCCACGAGATTTTCGAGTTCGCGCACGTTCCCGGGCCAGTCGTAGCCGAGGAGCAGGTTCAGGGCCTCGGCGGTCAGGGTCAGGCTGCGCCCGTATTCGCGCTCCAGTTCCTTCTGGAAGTGGTTCAGCAGGCGCGGGATGTCCTCTTTGCGTTCGCGCAGGGCCGGCACTCGCACCGGGAAGACGTTCAGGCGGTAGTAGAGGTCCTCGCGGAAGAGGCCCTGGGAGACCAGCAGATCCAGCTCGCGGTTGGTGGCGCTGATGATGCGCACGTCGACCTTGCGCGTGCGGTTGCTGCCGATGCGTTCGAACTCCCGCTCCTGCAGGACGCGCAGGAGCTTGGCCTGCAGGGTCAGGGTCAGCTCCCCGATTTCGTCCAGAAAAATCGTGCCCAAATGGGCGTCCTCGAAGCGTCCGGGCTTGGCGCTGTTGGCACCGGTGAAGGCGCCCTTTTCGTAGCCGAAGAGTTCGGCCTCCAGAAGATTCTCCGGGATGGCCGCGCAGTTGACCTTGATGAAGGGATGGGTCTTGCGGTCCGACAGTTCGTGGATGATGCGGCCGATGAGCGTCTTGCCGGTGCCTGATTCGCCGAGCAGCAGCACCGTGGCCTTGGTCGTGGCGACCTTTCCCACGTACTGCTCGACCTCCAGCATGGCCTGGCTCTTGCCCACGATGTAGGGGCCGTGGTTCTCCTTGGCGATCTGGTATTTGAGAGACGTGTTTTCCTGCTTGAGGGCCGCCTCCCTGTTTTTTACTTTTTCGTTCAGGCTCAGGAACTGCGAGATGAGGGTGGCCACCACGGTCAGGAACTCGGTGTCGGCGTCGAGCTGCTCTTGGCCCGTGAAGACCCGGTCCACGTTGAGGACGCCGATGGGGCTGCCGTGCAGAAGGATCGGCACGCCGACGAAGGAGATGCGCTCGCGGCTGATGCGCCTGGTGCCGGTCTTGTCCAGGAAGAGCGGTTCCATGGATATGTCGGGCACCACGTAGGGCCTGGCCGTGCGGAAGATGGTCCCGGTGATCCCCTCGTCCATGCGGTACACGCCGCGCCGCTTTTCCTGGTCGGACAGGCCGTAGGACGTGGAGATGGCCAGGCGTCCGGATTGGGGGTCGTAGAGGGTGACCGTGGCCCGTCGCATGCTCATGGTGTCCGAGAGGATCTTGAGGATGGACTCCAGGGCGCTCTCCAGATCCAGGGCCTGGTCGATGACCTTGCTGATGGCCAGCAGAACCCGCAGTTCGGTGGAACAGGTGGACGTGCTCATGCCGCGACAGAAGCAACAAGGATGCCGCACCACCCGAACAGATGGGTTTCAGGCTGCCCTCGCTGGCAACATGCCGGATATAAACGAGAAAAAAAATGTCTTTTTAGCGGTCGCTTCGAGTCACGAGAATATTCCGGAAAACTTCACGGCGACAGGCTGTTGGCAATAGATTGAAATTTACTTTTTTGTGACTTTATTCGTAATTGTCTCTGGTATTCTGGATTATTTTGCACAAAAATGATTAATTTTCGACGTCCGACGTCCCATCATCCGGCGCTTCGGAGTTTTCGAGCGACACGTCGCGCAACAGTGTCGTGGTTGGCATTCCATCTGCGGACGAGCCGAGCCTGCGCAGGCAGTCGGCCATGGCCGCCATTTTCGGGTGGCGGTCCGGGAAGAATTTGCGTGCGTGGGCGTTGTCCACGGCCGTGAGAACATCCTGAACCGTGATGACGGAACTGTCGCGGGCCGGTTGCAACGCCGGCGTTTCTTCGTCGGCCGTTCGGCGGAGGATTCCCGCCTGGTCGAGCATGTCGGCCATTTCGTGCACTTCGGCCACGGAAGTGTCCAGCGCGGCGGCCAGTCCCTCCTCGTTCAGGGGGGCTTCGCCGCGGTGAAAGCGGCTCACGACCTCGTGGCATATGGCCAGGGCCAGCACCCGCGTCTGCGAGATGCTGCGGGACGCGCAGCCGGCTTCGGCCTCGGGAAAGTCCGAATCGGGGAACGCGTGCACGATTTCCGCACCGAAGATGACGATGATCCAGCTCAGCTGCAGCCAGACCAGGAACAGGGGCAGGGCCGCGAAGCTGCCGTAGATGGCGTTGTAGCTGCTCACCCCGATCTGGAACCGGACATAGGCGATCTGCAGGAGTTGGTAGGCAGAGCCCGTCAGGACCGCGCCGAGCACGGCGCTCCCGAGCCGCACCCTGGTGTTGGGCATGATCAGGTACACCAGGGCGAACAGGACCCACAGCAATATGTACGGGGCCAGGGCCAGACCCAGGGACACGGCCGGGTCGACCACGTTTTCGAGTCCGACCTGCGAGGACAGGGCCGAGACCTGCGAGGCGATGAAGACCGTGACGCTGCCCGACATGATGAGCAGGACCGGTCCGATGATCATGACCGTCAGGTAGTCGCTCAGCTTGCGCATCAGGGGGCGCGGGGCGACGCCCCAGATGAGGTTGAAGCTCTCCTCGATGCGCCCCAGCACCTTGATCACGGACCAGAACAGCACGGCCACGCCCACGCCGGCGATGAGGCCGCCCTTGGTGTTGTCGAGCATGTTGCGGGCGAAGCCGATGACTTGCAGGACCACTTCCTGCTGCGCGGCGAAATGCCTGAGCAGTTCGCGTTCCAGCATCTGCTCGAAGCCGAAGCCCTTGGCCACGCCGAAGGCCATGGCCGCCAGAGGGACCAGGGACAGCAGGGAATAGAAGGTCAGGGCCGATGCGTGCAGGGGGCCCTGCCTTGCATCGAATCCTTTGGCCGCCAGAAACAGGGTGCGGAGCAGGCGGATCACGATCCAGGGGACGGGTCCGTGCCCGGGGCGGGCGAGCCACAGCGCGGATGTCAGGGAGTCCTTGATGCGCTCCAGGGGATTCGTGCGTTCGTCCATGGTGTGTCCGGGTTGCGTTGTGACGCTTCCTGATTCTGTGGACATGAACCATGCGCGCTGTCAACCGGGGAGTGCGGAATCCGCCGGTTGACGGCGCCCCCTGTTGCAGCGCGCACGAAAAAGGCCCCGCGCGGGGCGGGGCCTTGTGGAGGATGGCCGGCCGGTCAGGGCTAGCCGAGGATGGCTTTCAGGTCTTCGTCGGGCGTGGTGATGGGCTTGATGTCGAAGTTCTCGACCAGCACGTTCAGCACGTTGGGGGTGATGAAGGCCGGCAGGCTGGGCCCGAGGCGGATGCCCTTGATGCCCAGGGACAGCAGGGTCAGCAGGATGGCCACGGCCTTCTGCTCGTACCAGGACAGGACCATCGAGAGGGGCAGGTCGTTCACGCCGCAGCCAAATGCCCCGGCCAGAGCCGATGCGATCTGGATGGCCGAGTAGGCGTCGTTGCACTGTCCGACGTCCAGCAGTCGCGGGATGCCGCCGATGTCGCCGAGCTTCTTGTCGAAGAAGCGGAACTTGCCGCAGGCCAGGGTCAGGACCACGCAGTCGCTCGGAACCTTCTCCACGAACTCGGTGTAGTAGTTGCGGCCGGGCTTGGCGCCGTCGCAGCCGGCCACCAGGAAGAAGTGGCGGATGTCCCCGCCCTTGACCGCGGCGATGACCTTGTCGGCCACGCCCAGGACCGCGTTGCGGGCGAACCCGGTCAGGACGCTGCCCTTGTCCTCGTCGGCCGCGAAGCCGGGCATTTCAAGGGCCTTCTCGATGACCTTGCTGAAGTCCTTGCCGACGTGGGTCACGCCGGGCCAGCCGACCAGGCCGGTGGTGAAGATGTTGCCCTTGTAGGACTCGACCGGCTTCTGAATGCAGTTGGTGGTCATGAGGATGGCGCCGGGGAACTCGGCGAATTCCTTCTGCTGGTTCTGCCAGGCCGTGCCGTAGTGGCCGTGGAAATGAGCGTGTTTCTTGAGCTCCGGGTAGCCGTGGCAGGGCAGCATCTCGCCGTGGGTGTAGATGTTGATGCCCTTGCCGGCGGTCTGCTCCAGGAGCAGGCCCAGATCCTTCAGGTCATGGCCGGAGACGAGGATGGCCTTGCCCTTTTTGGCGCCCAGGGGAACTTCCGTGGGGACGGGGTGGCCGTAGGTGCCGGTGTTGCCGCCGTCCAGGATCTCCATGGCTTTGAGGTTCACCTGGCCGCACTCCATGCACAGCCCGATGAGCTCTTCCAGGCCCAGCTTGTCCAGGCTCTTGGCCAGGGCACGCTGCACGAATTCGTAGATGCTCTCGTCCTCGCGGCCCAGGATGGCGGCGTGGTCCGCGTAGGCGGCCACGCCCTTGAGGCCGTAGATGAGGATCTGCTTCAGGGAGCGCAGGTCCTCGTGGGCTTCCAGGGCTTCGGAGATGTTGTGCTGTTCGCCCTGGGCCACGAGTCCTTCGAGGGTGGCGGCCGGGGCGAAGGTGGCGGCCGGGGTGTCGAGGCTGACGGCGGCCTTGGCCTTGAGGGCTTCGCGGCGGGCCACGGCGTCCCTGATCAGGACTTCGAAGCGGGCCGGGTCGAAATCTACGTTGGTCAGGGTCGAGAAGACGCCTTCGTTGACGAAGCGGTTCAGGTCGGCGTCGGACACGCCCTTGGCGCGGGCCTGCACGGCCACTTCGGACAGCCCCTGCAGGGCGTAGATGAGAAGATCCTGGAGAGCGGCCACTTCGGGCTGCTTGCCGCACACGCCGACCTTGGTGCAGCCGGTTCCTTTGGCAGTCTGTTCACACTGGTTGCAAAACATGAGGGGTAGCCTCCATGGTATGGTGTTGTCGTTTCCGTTGAGAAGGGGTTTACGGGCAACCCGCGCCGGGCGCTTTGACCCATGTCAAAAAAGCGATTTTCCCTGCGCCGGGACGGCCATGTCGTCCCCGTTGAAAAGAGCTTTAGGCCGATGCCGCTTCCCCGGCTTTGACCCAGGTCAAAAATCGCGTGTTGTTCTCGCGCCGCGGACCGAACCTTTGTGAACGATTGCTCTTTCTTGACAAAGCACCGGCCCCGGCACAGACGTTGGGCATACGTGCATCCAGTCAAAGGGAGCGACTCATGGACCCCATCAACTTCAATTTTCTCTGCTCGGAGCCGGCCATGCCCAACGGCCGCAGCGTCGGCATCATCGGCGCCGGCCCTTCGGGCCTGGCCGCCACGGGCTACCTGTCCTGCCTGGGCTACCAGGTGGAGGTCTATGACAAGCTGCCCAAGCCCGGCGGCCTCATGCTCTTCGGCATCCCCGGCTACCGCATCCCCAAGGAGCGCATCGACCTCGGCGCGCGCAGGCTGGAACGGCAGGGCGGCGTCATCTTCCACACCCACACCAAGATCTGCTGCAGCGGCCCCCTGCACGACGAGGAGGGTGACCATTTCTGCCGCGAGATCCTTGGCTTCGGAGACATGGTCAAGAAGCACGACGCCATCATGATCTGCACGGGCTCCTGGCGCTCCCGAAAGCTGGGCATCCCCGGCGAGAACCTGCCCGGAGTTTTCTCCGGCCTTGAGTTTCTTTTCCCCATCCGCGCCGTCAAATACAGCGCACCCAACGTCAAGCTGCCCGACGTTCAGGGCAAGGCCGTGGCCGTCATCGGCGCCGGCCACTCGGCCATCGACGTGGCCCACAGCGCCATCCACCTCGGCGCGGCCAAGGTCTACCACATCTACCGCCGCACCAGCCGCGAGGCCCCGTGCGGTTCCTTCGAGATCGAGCAGTTGAAGGCCATGGGCGTGGAATGGCTGGAGCGCAGCACCCCCGTGCGGGTTCTGGGGGAGGGCAGGGTCGAGGGCCTCGAGATTTCGCGGCCCGGCAAGGACGGGCCGGAAACCATCGTCCTGCCCGTGGACCTGGTGGTGGCGGCCATCGGCGAGGTGGCCACGCCGCCCTTCGCCAAGGAGCTGGGTCTGGAGAACGTGCGCAAGGGCGAGGTGCGCTGGTTGCACATGACGGCCATCGAGAACGTCTTCGTGGCCGGCGACGCCTTGAGCGGGCCGAGCAAGATCGGCAAGGCGGTCTACAGCGGCCTGCGCGCGGCCCGGTCCCTGGCCAACTGGCTGGACCTCAAGGCCCAGGACCGCCTGGACGCCTACGACTACAACGACCTCGTGGCCAACGAGGCCGGATTCGGGAGGCAGGCATGAGCTGCGGCAAGACCCTCTACATCGACTACAGCCTGTGCATCGGCTGCGAGACCTGCGAATACGTGTGCCGCTTCACCCACGACACCTCGCGCATCCACATGACGCGCACCGTGGACGGCGTCATGGTGCCCCTGTACTGCCTGCACTGCGAGAACCCCAAGTGCGCCAACGCCTGCCCGCGCGGCGCCCTGAAGAAGGACAAGGACGGGGCCGTCATCCTGCAGCCCATGCTCTGCCGCGGCTGCCAGACCAAGAACTGCATCCTGGCCTGCCCCCACAGCGCCATGTTCGAGACGGACCGCGGGGTCATGGTCGCCAAGTGCGACATGTGCGCCCAGCGTCGCCAGGTCGGCATGGGCCCGGCCTGCGTGGAGATGTGCCCCTGCGCGGCAATCCGCTACGTGGACCGCGACGAGATCCCGTCCCTGGAGACGGAGAAGTCGAAGCAGGCGCACCAGAAGGTCCTGGAACATCTGAAGATGCCGGGGAAATGAACCGCTCCCGGTGATGCCGGAGCCGGCTGCGCGGAAAAAATCAAGGGCCCGTTTTCGATGGAAAGCGGGCCCTTGCTGTTTCTCGGGTGCGTGCTGCGCTCAAGGGGGCTGCATGCGGGCTGCGGGTGAGGCCGGGACTGTTCAGCCCTTGGGCCGTTTTTGGACCGACCTGACCAGGCGGCCGAAGGCCTTGTCCTTCCGTCGTCGGTCCAGGGCGGACATGGCGGCGTGGTCCGACTCCTTCTTGAGCTTCGTGTAATTGGCGAAGCGCTCCGCCGGCAGTTCGCCGCGCTCCATGGCGGCCCGCACGGCGCAACCGGGTTCGCGTTGGTGCGTGCAGTCGGCGAAGCGGCAGGCCGCGGCCAGAGCGGCCAGATCCCCGAAGCCCCCCTCGAAGCGGTCCCCGGTCCCGAGAACGCCCAGTTCGCGCATGCCGGGCGTGTCGATGAGCATGGCGCCTGACTCCAGCAGGATGAGCCGGCGGCGGGTGGTGGTGTGGGTGCCCTCGCCCGTGCCGCTGACGGCGCGGGTCATGAAGGCGTCCAGCCCCAGCAGGCGGTTGACGATCGTCGTCTTGCCCACTCCCGAGGAGCCGAGCAGACAGTGGGTTTTTCCCGGCTCCAGGGCCGTCCGAAGTTCGTCGAACCCGGCGCCGGTCACGCTGCTGACCTCCATGACCCGGGCCGTGGTCACTGCGGCCACGAGGGCGCGCATGCGCTCCAGTTCCCCCGGGCCGAGGAGGTCCGTCTTGGTCAGGAGGACGACGGGCTGGACCCGGCCGTCCGCGGCCATGACCAGGAAGCGTTCCAGCCGGTTGGGGTTGAAGTCGAAATGGCAGGCCTGGATGATGAAGGCCGTGTCGACGTTGGCCGCGATCATCTGCTCCGCGCCGCTCTCTCCCGCGGCCCTGCGCCGCAGGAAGGTCCTGCGCGGCAGGACCTCATGGATGAAGGCCGCCCGGCCGTTGTCGTAATACTGTGCCGACACCCAGTCACCGACGCAGGGCAGGTCCTCCGCCCGGTCGGTCAGGTAGGAGAGCTTTCCGCACAGCTCAGCCTCCACCTCGCCCGATTCGTTCCGCACGCGATACGAGCCGCGGTCCACGGCGCAGACCCTGGCCGGGGAGCGGCCGTCCATGTCCCGGGTCCGGGCCGTGAACCAGTGATCGAAACCAAGACGCTCCAGGGTCATGCCGGGCCTCACCAGCTGCGCTTTTCGCCGATCAGGCCGTGGGTGGCGAAGTAGCGGCCCCCTTCCATCTCCATCATGACCACGTCGGTCTTGGCGTGCTCGTTGTCGCTCTCCAGCCATTCGGCCCAGGCCCGGTCATGGCAGGTCATGTCGAAGGCGTCGCGCAGGGTCAGGCCCGTGCATTGCAGGCACAGCTCCCGCCACCACTGCAGGGTGCAGAAGTTCATGCCGTCCACCCAGTAGGGGCGCAGGTCGGCCGGCACGGCGTCGAAGGCATGGCGCAGGCCGGGGACGCCGACCGCGAGCAGTCCGCCGGGTCTGAGCAGCGGGAGCAGGTGCGTGCCCAGGAAGGCCGAGTCCGCGGCGAAGTAGTGCCAGGCGTCGATGGAGACCACGGCGTCGAAGGACTCCGGCTCGAAGGGCAGGGCGCGGGCCTCGCAGTGCACGGCTGTGACGCGGTCCGAGAGGCCCGCCTCGGCGAAGCGCCGGGCGTTGTCCTCGGCCGGAATCCACAGGTCGGCGGCGGTCACGGTGCAGCCGTACCCCCTGGCCAGGGCCATGGAGGTCAGGCCCATGCCGCAGCCCAGGTCCAGCACGCGGGCATTGGGCGGCAGATCGGCGCGGGCGAGCAGTTCGTCCAGGATGCGCAGGCAGTTGGGCCCCATCATGGTCTCAAGCTGGAATTGGCGGGAAAACAGTGTGGTCGAGTCAAACGTCATGGTCGTATCTCCGTGTTTGTTTGATCGCGGAGTACACGATTGCTGCGCGTCCGTCGCGCCCCGGGACGGTTGTGAAACGAAAAAGCGCCACGGGGCTGGCCCGTGGCGCTTTGTTCACCTTCCGGCGGTTCGTGCGCGGAGAATTCTGGCGATGGTCTTGGGCGAGAGAAAGAACTCTTCTGCCAGCTCCCGCACCCCCATGCCCCGGCCGTGCCGGACATGAATTTCGCGGTTTCTGGCTTTGATGTTCGCGCGCGTCTGTGTGCGCTCCCCCCAGGCCTTCCTGCGGTCATCCCGGCGCGGGATGTACACGCACTGGCCGTCTACATACTTCTGCACTGCCTCCAGAACGGTTTTCGGCAAGACTTCCGTGGCGTTGGTGTAGCCCATGATGCTCCTCCTCGTGATGCGCGGGTTGAGGACGGGGCAGGGGCCACGGACCCGGTCAGATCACCGGGCGTCGCCCCTGCGGAGCGTGCCGACAAAATCCTTCGATGCGCTGAACATCCAGACTCCGGGGTTGAAGGTTGATGACGGGCCTTGAGTTTCAGGCCGAAGTCCGCATAGCCTGGGATGGATGCGTTGTCACCTCTGGGGGCGATGGGGCAGTTGGCCGAAGGTCCGAACCGCGTGCCATGGTCTGTCGATTTTTCACAATCCAAGCCGGTTCAGACAATGCTCTGCTCGCCGTATTCCAGGCCAATGACGGAGGGATCGAACAGCGACGGGAAGAGAAATGGCAGTGCTTCTCCCGGCATCCCCAGCGCCACCGGTCCCTTGGGCGTTTCCGACGCGAGCAGGCTCAGCCGTTCCAGCGGCGCGGTCACCCTTCGTCTGGCGGTGCGTTCGGGCATGTTTACGATTTCCGCAATCCGGCCCCTGGGAACCGTGCCTTCCCGGAAAACAGCTCGGAGCAGGCGTTCCGCTTCCGGTGCCAGGTCCTTTTCCCTGGTCGTGATCGTGGCCTGCACCATCCATTCGATGCGGCGGTCGATTTCTTCCAGGCGGAGCAGGTTGCGCATGAAACTGATCTGATCCAGGCAGATCTCGAAAAAGAACCGGCAGAAATCCGCAGTGAGCGCCTCGTCGAAAAAGGCCCTATCGTTCACGCGTTCCGGGCTGTCCGTGGCACGCAGGTTGAGCATGTAGCCGTCCTTGTTCCGGGAAAAGCCGCGTGACAGCGACCACAGATTGCATTGGTTGACGTTGATGGCGGCCAGATACAGACCTGTGTGCAGACGGGATATGCGGCCATTGCCATCCCGGAAAGGGTGCAGCCAGGTCAGGCGGTGATGGCTGATGGCGGCGGCGATGAGTTTTTCATCCCCGTGGAAGGCCCTAGGCGTGAAGGCGTCTCGGAAAATGGCCATGTGTCGTGGCAGCGCATCGGAGTTGGGTCCGTGCTGCGTCCAGCCGTCGACGGACACCTCGCCATCCCGCAAGTTGCCCGGCATGACGGGAATGTCGGTAAAACCGCCGGCATGATGCGTGGTCAGGTGGTCCGCAGGCAGATGGCTGTAGAAAGTGGCGTGAAGGCGTGACAGGACGTCAGCGTTGCAGACGTCGAGGCCGGGATCGCGTTCCAGCAATGCCATGAATTTCCGCTCGGTCAGGACATGCGCGGCGCACAGCTCCTGGGCGTAACGTCGCTCCGGTTTGTCGACAAACCGGCTGGCCAGGGCGGCTTCGATTTCGGGAATGGTGGTTTTGTGACCTTCGATCAGATTGGAATAATAGCTGTTGATCAGGCGGAGCCGTTCACCGAGGGTGCGGGCCGTTACTTTGGCAATGCTTTTTTCCAGTCCTGCGGAAGCCGTGACTACTTCCGTCGCCATGTCCTTGAGCGGGCCGATCAGTTCCTTGCCCGGTAGTATGGGGGTGAGGGCCGGGCGACTCCAGTCGTATTCCATGGTCTTCTCCGGTGGCCGATCTCGTGGCCGTTCTGGCTTTATCGTAATTATATATAATTATGCTTTAAATAAATGATGGATTGCGAAATTCGTTCTGATTTTGGCCGATCCTATGGCCGATCGAGACGAGAGGCAAGCGACAAGCGTGAATTCAGTCATTCCGTTTTCAGACCTGAATGGCGGTATCCAGCACCGAAACGGCAGGGAGGGCAGTGTGTGGGATGGTTGGCGTGCCCGGCGAGGGGGATATCGGCCAGGGAGGAAGGGGGAACGGCCAAACTGTGGCCTGGGAGCAGTTCAGTATTGGATGCGCGGCCGGGGGATGCCGGCCGCGCCGTTTCGGGTAGAGGAGGGGGACTGCGCTATTTGCCCAGCGTCCCCATGATGCCGCGCACGGCCGCCGGCAGGTCGGCGGGCAGGACCACGACCTTGGCGTTGTCCGTCTCGGCCATCTTGCGCATGGCGTCCACGTAGCGCTGGCCCAGCAGGAAGACCAGAGGCAGCTCGCCCTGCTTGGCCGCCTCGGCCACCTTCTCGATGGCCGCGCGGTCGGCCTCGGCCAGGACGACCTTGGCTTGGGCGTCGCGCTTGGAGGCTTCCAGGCGGCCGTCGGCCTGCAGGATGGCGGCCGTCTTCTCGCCTTCGGCCCTGGTCACGGTGGCGCGGCGGGCGCGTTCGGCCGAGGCCTGCTCCTCCATGGCCCGCTGCATGGTCTGGGACGGGTTGATGTCCTGGATCTCCACGGTCTTGAGCATGATGCCCCAGTCGGAGATGTCGTCGGAGATGGCTTCTTTCAACTTGGACTTGATCATGTCGCGCGAGGCCAGGGCGTCGTCCAGATCCATCTCGCCCACGATGGACCTGAGCGACGTCTGGACCAGGGTCTGGATGGCGATGCGGTAGTCCTCGACGCCGTAGACGGCCTTCTCGGGCGAGACGATGTTGATGTAGGCCACGGCGTTGGTGATGATGACGGCGTTGTCGCGGGTGATGACGTCCTGGGACGGGATGTCCAGGACGATGTCCTTGGTGGTCACCTTGAAGGCCACGGTGTCCATGTAGGGGATGATGATGTTCAGGCCCGGGCCCAGGGTGGAGTGGTACTTGCCCAGGCGCTGGACCACGAACTTGTAGCCCTGGGGCACGAGGCGCACGCCCATGGCGATGGTCACGATGACGAGCACGAGCAGAAAAAGGACAACGGTGAGGCCTGGGGTCAGCATTGGGGTGTCTCCTTGGCTTACTTGTTTTTCGGGGCGACGATGAGGGTGTTCCCCGAGACGTCGCGGATCTGGACTCGGTCGCCGACGCGCACGGGCTCGTCGCAGATGAAGGACCATTCGTCCGATCCCAGCAGCGGCTTGGAAAAACGCACGAGGCCTCGCCGTTCGCCATCGGGCTCCCGGATGACCTGCCCGGTCTCGCCCAGCAGGGCTTCCCGGGACATGCCGGCGCGGGTCTTGTCCTGCATGCGCGGCTTCATGAAGAGGAACCAGAAGGCCGTGAGCAGTGCGGAAAACACCGCCCACAAAAGGAGCTGGGCGGTGAGCCCCAGGGTGGGGGCCAGCCAGAGCAGACCGCCGACGGCCAGGGCGCCCAGGCCGAACCAGAAGATGGTGAAACTCGGGATGAAGAGTTCGGCGATGATGAGGACCATGCCGAAGACGAGCCAGTGCCAGTATTGAAGATCCATGATGTCTCCTGCGGGAGGGGTGGTCGTTGATGGCCTTATTTCGTGCTAACAGGGTCGGTGCCGCAAATCCAGCCCCGCTTTTCCGGCCGCAAGCGCATTCCCCCTACACGGCCCGCGCTTTCGGGCGTGGGGGCTCGTCCGTTCCGTCGCGACGGCGGGGCTCTCCGTTTGACGCCGTCATCATTTTGTCCTGCGCAATCCCGCGGCATCGTTTGCCGGTGAGGCCTGACACGGCCGGAGTGCGAGCCGTCGCTTCGATCATATTGACAACCCCCGATATTTTGGCTTAGCCGTTTCGCAGCTTTGTGATTTCGTTCCCTCAGCGGAACGGTCCGGTCGATATTTCGACGCTGCGCATCATTTTTCCCGTTCCATTCATCGTCAACCGGAATCATCCATGGCAGGCAAGGACAACAGTTCCGAAACATTGGCCAAGGGCCTCTGGATTCTCGACATTTTCGGCGATGACGACGTCGGTTACACCCTGTCCCAGATTTCCCGCCGCACCGGCATCAACAAGACCTCCATATACAGATACGTCAACACGTTCTGCGAGCTGGGCTTCCTGAAGCGCGACGACCGCACAGGTCTCTACCGTCTGGGCGTGCGCATGCTGGCCCTGGCCCACGCCATGCTCGAAAAGAGCGAGCTGGAGCGCGCCGTCAAGACCCAGGTCGACGCCGCCCACGAGCGACACGGCGTGCACATCGACGTGGGCATCCTGTCCGGCGATGCCATCTACCTCATCTACCGCCGCGAGTCCCAGGACACCAAGGCCTTCCGTTCCTTCAGCTACGGCTCGGAGCCCTACTACCTGGCTGCGGGCAAGGCGGCCATGGCCTTCATGGACCAGGGGGAACTCGCCGCCCTCGTGGGCCGGCTGGAGCTCACGCCCAAGACCGACAAGACGGTGACGTCGCGCGAGGCCCTGCTGGCCGACCTGCGCGAATCCGCCGAACGCGGCTACACGCGCAACCGGGAGGAGTTCGTGCCCGGACTCATCGCCATCGGCGCCCCCCTGTACAGCCTGCGCACGGGCAAGGTGGTGGGCGGGGTCAGTTTCGACTCCTCCACGGACCGCTATTCCATGGAGGAGTTCGAGAAGCGTTTCGCCGGCTACCTGGTGGAGCTGGCCAAGAAGATTTCCGCAGTGGTGTCCTGGTAGGAAAAGGATTACTGTTGCGCAGGAACCCCGCGGGGTTCGTCCGGATGGGGAGAAAAGGGGCCGGGGCGTTGTGCTTCCGACCCCATGGCAGACTCGCTGTGTCCGTCGCCGCAGAGGCGCCGGTACCGCCCTGCGAGGCATGTCGGATTTCAACATTCACTGGAGGAGTTTGAGATGAAAAGACTTGTAGTCCTGTCTCTGGTTCTGGCCATGGTTTGCGGCTTCGCCGGCATGTCCGTGGCTGCCGACGACACCGTCCGCATCGGCGTGTTCCTTCCCCTGACCGGCCAGAACGCCTTCGGCGGCCAGCTGGAACTGGAAGGCGTGCAGATGGCCCACAAGGAAATGGGCGAGATCATGGGCAAGAAGGTCGAACTGTTCGTCGTTGACAACAAGTCCGACAAGGTCGAGTCCGCCAACGCGGTCAAGCGCCTGATCGAAAAGGAAAAGGTCCAGGCCATCATCGGCACCTACGGCTCCTCCCTGGCCATGGCCGGCGGTGAAGTGTCCGAAAAGGCCGGCATCCCCCAGGTCGGCACCAGTTGCACCAACCCCCTGGTCACCCAGGGCAAGAAGTACATCTTCCGCGTGTGCTTCATCGACCCCTTCCAGGGCGCCGGCGCAGCCACCTACGCCTTCAAGGACCTGGGCGCCAAGAAGGCCGCCCTGCTGATCGACGTGGCCAACGACTACTCCGTGGGCCTGGCCAACTTCTTCAAGAAGTCCTTCGGCAAGCAGGGCGGCGAGATCGTGGCCACCCTGAACTACCAGTCCGGCGACCAGGATTTCACTGCCCAGCTGCAGGAAATCATGTCCAAGGAGCCTGACGTCCTGTTCATCCCCTCCTACTTCGCCGAAGGCGCCATCATCATGAAGCAGGCCAAGGAACTGGGCGCCAAGTTCAAGATCATGGGCGGCGACGCCATGGACAACCCCGAAATCACCGCCATCGGCGGCGACGCCGTGGAAGGCTTCATGCACACGACCTTCCCCTACGATCCGTCCATGCCCGACATGAACCCCGTGGCCAAGAAGTTCACGGCCGACTGGGCCAAGGCCAACCCCGGCAAGGACCCCAACGTCAACGCCGCCCTGGGCTATGACGCCTACATGATCATCATGGACGCCATCAAGCGTGCCGGCTCCGCCGAGCCCCAGGCCATCACCGACGCCCTGGCCGCCACCAAGGGCTTTGTCGGCGTGACGGGCACCACCACCATCAACGAGACCCACGACGCCGAAAAGCCCGTCGGTCTGGTCATGATCAAGGGTGGCAAGAAGACCTACGTCGGTAGCATCACCCCCGAACTCTAATCCTCTGATTTCGCGCCTCGGGCGCGGCGGCGGCAGGGGCCTGGGCCCCTGCCGCCCATCAGAAAAGGACCTTCCATGAACCTGGCAACATTCATCCAGCATTTCCTGAACAGCCTGACCCTCGGCAGTCTGTATGCGCTCATCGCCATCGGCTACACCATGGTCTACGGCATCCTGCGGCTGATCAACTTCGCGCACAGCGAGATCTTCATGCTCGGTGCCTATCTCGTGTTCTGGGGCATCACGCTTTTCCATCTGCCCTGGCCTGTGGCCATGGTCGCATCCATCATCCTGGTCGCGGGGATCGGCATCCTGGTGGACCGCATCGCCTACCGCCCGCTGCGCGACGCGCCCCGCATCTCGGCCCTGATCAGTGCCATCGGCGTCTCCTTTTTTCTGCAGAACGTGGCCATCGTCTTCTTCCAGGCCATTCCCCGGCAGGTCTACCGTCCGGCCTGGCTGGAGAACCCTATGATCTGGGGCGAAGTGCGCGTTCTGCCCCTGACCCTCTTCGTGCCGCTGCTCTCGCTCTTCCTCATGCTGGCCCTGGTCTACATCGTGTACCACACCAAGGCGGGTCTGGGCATGCGCGCCATCAGCAAGGACATCGAGACGAGCTACCTCATGGGCGTGTCCGTGAACAAGGTCATCGCCCTGACGTTCGGCATCGGCTCGGCCCTGGCCGCGGCCAGCGGCATCATGTGGGCCCTGCGGTACCCGCAGCTGCAGCCCATCATGGGCGCCATCCCCGGCTTCAAGGCCTTCATCGCGGCCGTTTTCGGGGGCATCGGCTCCATCCAGGGCGCCGTGATCGGCGGCCTGGCCCTGGGCTTCATCGAAATCATGACCGTGGCATTTTTCCCTGATCTGGCAGGATACCGCGACGCCTTCGCCTTTGTCCTGCTGATCGCCATCCTGCTGGTCAAACCGACCGGCCTGCTGGGCGTCAAGACGGAGGACAAGGTCTGATGAACCGCTCTACGACAATACTGCTCAACCTCGTCCTGGTCGGCTGCCTGGGACTTTTCCTGTGGTGGGCCGAAGGGAATCTGGACGGTTACAAGATCCAGATCCTGAACCTCATCGCCGTGAACATCATCCTGGCCCTGTCCCTGAACCTCATCTACGGCTTCACGGGCATGTTCAGCCTCGGGCACGCCGGCTTCATGGCCATCGGCGCCTATGTCTGCTCCATCCTCATCATGACGCCGGAGCAGAAGGAGACGCTCTTCATCCTGCAGGAAGCCCTGCCCTGGGTGCAGAACTCCCACGCGCCGTTCCTGGTGGCGGTGATCGCCGGCGGTGCCGTGGCGGCCCTCTTCGGGCTGGTCATCGGCGCGCCGCTGCTGCGCCTGGGCGACGACTACCTGGGCATCGCCACCCTTGGCTTCGCCGAGATCGTGCGCGTCATCGCCAACAACATCCCGCGCGTGACCAACGGGGCGCTGGGCTTCAAGGGCATCCCGGACCACGCCAACCTTTGGTGGAACTACGGATGGTGCCTGCTGACCCTCTACTTCGTGATCCGCATCCTGAACAGCAACACGGGCAACGTCTTCAAGGCCATCCGCGACGACGAGACCGCGGCCAAGGCCATGGGCATCGACGTGTTCCGCATCAAGCTCCTGTCCTTCACCTTCGGCGCGTTCTTCGCCGGGGTGGGCGGGGCGCTGCTGGCGAGCCTCTTGACCACCATCGATCCCAAGATGTTCCTCTTCACCCTGACCTTCAACGTGCTCATGATCGTCGTCACCGGCGGCCTGGGTTCCATCACCGGTTCCATCCTGGCCGGCACGGGCATCACCGTCATGCTGGAGTGGCTGCGCTTCGTGGAGAACCCCGTGACCATCGGCGACTGGACCCTGCCCGGCATCCCCGGCATGCGCATGGTCGTCTTCTCCCTGGTGCTCATCCTCGTCATCCTCTTCCGCCGCGAAGGGATCATGGGCATGCGCGAAATCCATTGGGGCACAGTGGCCCGGCTCATCAAGGGAGGCAAGGCATGAGCATGATTCTCGAAACCAAGGGTTTGACCATGCGTTTCGGCGGCCTGGTCGCCGTCTCGGAATTCAGCGCGAGCGTCCCCCAGGGTAGCATCACGGGCCTCATCGGCCCCAACGGCGCGGGCAAGACGACCTGTTTCAACATGGTCACGGGCTTCTACAAGCCCACCGAAGGCCAGGTCTTCTTCGAGGGCAAGGAACTGACCGGCATGTCGCCGCATCAGGTCTGCCGCGCGGGCATCGCGCGCACCTTCCAGAACATCCGACTCTTCGGAAACGAAACGGCCATCGAGAACGTCATGATCGGCAGCTTCGTGCGCCAGCGCACGGGCTGGATCCAGTCGGTGCTCATGACGCCCATGTCCCTGCGCGAGGAGCGCGAAATCCGCGACCGGTCCATGGAACTGCTCGACGTCGTCGGCCTGGCCGGCATCGCCCAGGAGAAGGCCAACAGCCTGCCCTACGGCGCCCAGCGCCGCCTGGAGATCGCCCGCGCCCTGGCCACGAAGCCGCGCTTCCTGCTGCTGGATGAGCCCGCCGCGGGCATGAACCCCCAGGAATCCCTGGAACTGATGGATTTCATCCGCACCATCCGCACCCGCTTCGACCTGACGATTCTGCTCATCGAGCACGACATGAAGGTCGTCATGGGCGTGTGCGAGCACATGTGGGTCCTCGACTACGGCGTGACCATCGCCGAGGGCGGGCCCGAAGCCATCCAGTCCAACCCCAAGGTCATCGAGGCCTATCTGGGTGAGGAGTACGTGAAATATGCTTAAGATCAGCGACCTGCATGTATATTACGGGGGCATCCACGCCCTGAAGGGCATCTCCCTGGAGGCGCCCAAGGGCAAGGTCGTGACCCTCATCGGCGCCAACGGCGCGGGCAAGAGCAGCACCCTGCGGGCCATCTCGGGCCTCATCAAGAACAAGAAGGGCAAGATCACCTACAACGACCGCGACATCACGACGCTCGACCCGGTGGAGATCGTCAAGAGCGGCATCGTCATGTCCCCGGAAGGCCGGCGCATCTTCCCGCACCTCTCGGTGACCGAGAACCTGTACCTGGGCGCCTACAGCCGCAGCGACAAGGACGGCATCGAGAAGGACAAGGAATGGGTCTTCGACCTCTTCCCGCGCATGCGCGAACGCCAGAACCAGAAGGGCGGCACCCTCTCGGGCGGCGAACAGCAGATGCTGGCCGTGGCCCGGGCGCTCATGAGCTCCCCCGACGTGGTCATGCTCGACGAACCGTCCCTGGGCCTGGCGCCGCTCCTGGTCAAGGACGTCTTCGAGATCATCAAGGTCATCAACGCCCAGGGCAAGACGGTCCTGCTGGTGGAGCAGAACGCCTTCGCCGCCCTGAAGGTGGCGCACTACGCCTACGTGCTCGAAACCGGCAGCATCGTGCTGCAGGGCACAGGCGAGGAACTCCTGAACGACGAGCGGGTCATCCACGCCTATCTGGGCGGATGACGGCGGGAGCGCTGGAAAGAAGAAGGGCAGGTCCGAGGGGGCCTGCCCTTTTTTTGTGGGAGGGAGCTGGGTGGACGGAATGGACGAGATGGACGTTATGGACGAACACGGGCCATGAGGGTGGCGTGCCTTGTGTCCGTGTCAGTCCATCAGGTCCATAAAGTCCATTTCGTCCATTCCCACTAAGGCACCAGCAGCACCTTTATGTCACACACATTCGTATTCGTCGGCCCGGTCTTCAGCAGCTGTCCCAGCTGTTCGAAGTAGTGGTAGGCGTCGTTGTCGGCCAGGAAGCGGGACGGTTCCAGGCCCAGGTCGCGGCCGTGTTCCAGGATGGCCGGGGAGGCGAAGGCGCCGGTGGCGTCGGTGGGGCCGTCGCTGCCGTCGGTGGAGGCGGCCAGGAAGACAGCGGCGCCTGCGTCCTTGGGCGAGCGGGCGTAGGCCGCCAGGTAGGCCAGGGCCATCTCCTGGTTGCGCCCGCCCTTGCCGCCGCCGCGCAGGGTGACGGTGGTCTCGCCGCCAGCGATGACGCAGGCCGGGCGCTCCACGGGCAGGCCGTGGGCCGTGATGTCCTTGGCGATGCCCAGGAAGAGGTGGGCCATCTCGCGGGCTTCGCCGGTCAGGTGCGAGGTCAGGAGCAGGGTGTTGTAGCCCAGTTCCCGGGCTTTGTCGCGGGCGGCCAGCAGGGCCTGGTGGTTGGTGCCGATGAGCACGGTGCGCGAGTTGGCGAAGGCCGGGTCGTCGGCCTTGGGCGTGTCCGCGATGACGCCCAGGGCGGCGTCGCGCAGCAGGGATTCGGCGGCGGGCGGGAGTTTGCCCGCCAGGCCGTAGCGCTCGATGATGCCGTTCGCCTCGACGCACGTGGTCCCGTCGGGCACGGTCAGGCCGCTGGCGATGGCGTCGAGGTCGTCGCCGATGACGTCGGACAGGATGAGGCTCAGGAACTCGGCCCGCGCCAGGGCCCGGGCCAGGCGTCCGCCCTTGATGTTCGAGAGCTTCTTGCGCACGCAGTTGATCTCCTGGATGGTCGCGCCGCAGGCCAGCAGGGACTTGGTCACGGCCTGCTTGTCCTCCAGGGTCAGGCTGCGGCCGTTTTCGCTCCAGGGGGCGGCGAGGATGGCCGAGCCGCCGCCCGAGACGAGGACGAAGACGAGGTCGCCGGGTTCGGCGGAGCGGGCCAGATTCAGGACCGCTTCGGCCGCCGCGGCGCTGCGCTCGTCGGGCACGGGGTGGGAGGCCTCCACGAGCCGGATGCGGTCCAGCAGTTCAAGATGCCCTTCCTTTACGGCCACGACGCCGTCGGCGATGCGCTGCCCCAGAAGCTTTTCGAGCCCCAGGGCCATGCGCGCCGAGGCCTTGCCCGCGCCGAGGACGAGGATGCGCCGGTAGCGGGCGAGGTCGTATTCGAAGGACTGCGATTCCGTGGTGACGCGCAGGGTGTCTCCGTCCAGGGACAGGACGCGTTCCATCATCTTCAGGGGATCGACGCGGTCGAGGCCGGCGCGGAAGATCCGCTCGGCGTGGAGAAGGGGATCGGTCATGGCGGTATCCTTTCTGGAGGGCGTCACTTCAGGACTTCCGGGTTCAGGATGGTCGGCGGCTTCGTCCCGGCGAGCATGGCCTCGATGTTCTCGGCCGCCAGCAGGGCCATGTTGTCGCGGGTCGAGTGCGTGGCCGAGCCGATGTGGGGCAGCAGGACGGTGTTGGGGCAGTCCTTGAGCCCGTCGGCCATGCGCGGCTCCATTTCGTAGACGTCGAGGCCGGCACCGCCGATCTCCCCGGAGCGCAGGGCGGCCACGAGGTCGTCCTCCTTGATCACGGGGCCGCGGCCGGTGTTGATGAGGATGGCCGTGTTCTTCATCCGGCGGAAGGCGTCGGCGTTGAAGAGGTGGCGCGTGGACGGGCGCAGGGGGGTGTGGATGGAGATGAAGTCCGACTCGCGCAGGAGTTCGTCGAAGTCCACCCTGCGGGCGCCGAGGTCGCGTTCCAGTCCCTCGTTGCGGCTCGACGAGCTGGTGTAGAGGACGCGCATGCCAAAGCCCGCCGACATGCGGGCCATGGCCGTGCCGATGCGCCCCGCGCCGACGATGCCCAGGGTCCGGCCGCTGACGTCGGCGCCGATGAACTGCAGGGGCCCCCAGCCCGTCCAGGCGCCCGAGCGCATGACGGCGTCGGTCTCGACAACGCGGCGGGCCACGGCGAAGAGCAGGGCCCAGGCCAGCTCGGCCGTGGCCATGGTCAGCACGTCGGGGGTGTTGGACACGGGGATGCCGCGGCGCGTGGCCTCGGCCACGTCGATGTTGTCGTAGCCCACGGCGTAGTTGGCGTAGCCCTTGAGGTTCGGCGCGGCGTCGAAGAAGGCGGCGTCGATCCTGTCGGTCAGGAGGCCGATGACGGCGTCGGCGTCGGCGACGCCGCGGTGCAGTTCCTCCGTGGTCAGGGGCCGGTCATCGGGGTTGACGACGACGTCGAAGCTGGCGCGGAGCCGGGTCAGTCCGGCCTCGGGTATGCGGCGGGTGACGAAGATTCTGGGGCGACTCATGGCGGTTCCTCCTGGTTGCGGGGGGCTGCCGGCCATGCGGAGGGGCCGGCAGCGTATCGCGTGCGGCGATGCTGCGGGAAAGTTCAGCGTCCCGCTCTGCCGCGGCCTGGTTTTGCCGGTCTTGCCGGACGGGAAGCGGGGCGGGCGGGTTTCCCGCCTGTGCCGCCGGTTTTGGGCTTGCCGCCGCGCTCGTCGCTGCGTCCGGCCTTGGGGCTGCGGCCCTTGCCCCCGGCGGAGTCGGCGGGCTTCCCGGACTTGCCGGAATCGGACCTCTTGCGGGTGGGGCCATCCCCTGCGGGTTTGGGCCCTTTGCCTCGGACCGGCAGCTTCGCGCCCTTCCTGTCGGCCACCAGGGCCTTGATGGCCTTGGGCGCCTTTTTCTCGCTGACCGGGTTGCCCGGGCGGTAGAGGACGCCGTCGGGGATGTCGCTGTCCTGGGTGTAGCCCTTGACCGCCTCCACCGGAATCTTGCGGCCCAGGGCCTTCTCGATGGCGGCCAGCAGGTCGTGCTCCTCGGGGCAGACCAGGGACACGGCCACGCCGCTGTGCCCGGCCCGGCCCGTGCGGCCGATGCGGTGGATGTACTCCTCGGGAAAGCCGGGCATGTCGTAGTTGACCACCAGCGGCAGGTTCGAAATGTCCAGGCCGCGGGCCGCCACGTCCGTGGCCACGAGGACGTGGATATCTCCGGCCTTGAATTCCTCCAGGGTGCGCTTGCGCAGGGACTGGCTCTTGCTGCCGTGCAGGGCCGCGACGTTCACGCCGTGGGCCGCGATCTTGTCGGTCAGCCGGTTGGCCCAGGTGCGGGTGCGGGCGAAGACCAGGATGCGGTTCCCCTTTTGCCTGTCGATGAGGTGGAGGAGCAGCGGGAGCTTGTTGTCGCGCTCCACGAAATGGATTTTCTGGGTCACGGCCTCGGCCGTGATGACCTCGGGGGTGATCTCCACGTTCTCCGGGTTCTTCAGCATGCGCGCGGCCAGGGCCCTGATCTGCGGCGAGTAGGTGGCCGAGAAGAGCATGGTCCGGCGCTCCTCGGGCAGCAGGTCCAGGACCCGGGAGATCTCGCGGGAAAAGCCCAGGTCGAGCATCCTGTCGGCTTCGTCGAAGACGAGGAACTCGATGAGCGCCAGGTTGAGGAAGCCCTGTTCCGCCAGGTCCAGGAGGCGGCCCGGCGTGGCCACGAGGATGTCGATGCCGCGCTGCAGGCGTTCGATCTGCGGTTCGATGCGCACGCCGCCGAAGGCCACGGTGCAGCGCAGGCCGACCTTGCGCGCGTAGGCCTTGATGCTTTCGCCGACCTGCAGGGCCAGTTCGCGGGTGGGCGTGAGAACCAGGGCGCGCGGGTGGTGCCCGTTGCCGTGGGTCCGGCTCAGGGTTTCGACGATGGGCAGGGCGAAGGCGTCGGTCTTGCCGGTGCCGGTCTGGGCCCGGGCCAGGATGTCGCGGCCGCCGAGAATGACGGGAATGGCCCTGGCCTGGATTTCGGTGGGGGCCTCGTAGCCCTTCCTGCTGACGGCCTTGAGCAGTTCGGGGCGCAGGCCGAGATGATCAAATGACATAAGTGTATCCTGGAATGTTCTTGGGAATGTTTGGTATCCGGCGGACCGTGGGCATGAGACCCCCGTATCCATGATGGGCCGGGCGGGACGAATGACGTCGTTCAGGGTCATTGTCTAGACGGTTACGGCCCCGGTGTCCATCGCGCGGCAGGCGGGTCAGGGCGAGGACGTATGACGCGGTGCGGTCGAGCGCGTCCATGTTTACGTCCGTGTCGGACATCGCGCGGTTATCTATATGAAATTGTTGAGATTGTTGTTATCCTTGGCTTGCGGGTCAAAATATGTTTCACCGGCGGAAACGACGTAGAGGGATTCATGGCACCGGAGCACCATTTCACGCTGGCAACATTCATCGGAAACAACGGCAGGATCTGCATTCTGTGCCGCGAGATGGGGATCCGCAAATCCATCACGGGGATCACGACGGAACTCGGGCTCGGCCCGCTCGTCCAGATCGTCCCGGAAGATTTCAGGGAACCGAAAGCTCAGAAGAGTTTCCTGGGTTCCCTGACGAACGCGAAGGAACTCCTGCTGATCATCGATTTCAACAACGAAAACAGCCCGTCCTATTTCCATCTGCTCGACACCCTCTACGACCAGTACCGGGAGCGCCTCAAGGTCGTGGCCATCGTCGACAAGGCCTACCAGGGGCTCATCAGCCTGCTCTACGCCCGCGGGGCCCGGGCCGTGCTGATCAAGCCGTTCATGCCCAAGGATCTCAAGACGAGGGTCGTGTCCGTCTTTGCCGAGCCGACGGTTCTGGAGCGGCTGGTCGAGGCCGGCCGCGAGTGCCTGGAGAAGGGGGAACTGGCCAGGGCGCAGGCCATCTGCCGGAAAATCGAGGCCGAGTACGAGCATACGCACCAATCCCTGCTGTATTGCGGAGACGTTCAGCTTGCGCTGGGCGAGCACAGGAACGCCGGGCGGTACTACATTCGCGGCTTCAGGGACGAGCAATTGAGCTTCCAGGCCTACGCCAGGCTGGCGAAGCTCTGCGCGGCGACCAAAAGGCCCCGGGGCGAGATTTTCTGGCTCAAGAAGTTCGCACAGATCAATACCCTCGACTACACGAATTTCGTCAAGATCGGGGAACTGTGCCTTGCGCAGAACAGGGAGGAGGAAGCCAGGGAGTTTTTCACCAAGTCCATCAGCGCGGCACGCAGGATCACTTCCGAGGACCGCACGTCCGGGGTGATTTTCGACATCGCGAACAAATGCGTGGACAACGAGTCTTTGGACATGTCCAAGGAGTATTCCACGCTTCTCCTGCGCAACGGCAACGTGGACAAGACGCTCCTGAGCGAAGTCGCCTATTTCCGGATGAACAGGCTGGGGGACCCGGACGGGGCGTGCGGCATCTATTCGCTCCTGGCGGTGCGCGAGGAGAAGCGCGGCGCCAAGATGGACGTCGAGTTCTGGTCGACGGCCCTGTACAACGCCGCCATCTGCCACCACACGGCGTACGGGGACCAGAAAATGATCAGGCAGAAGCATTCGTCCAAGCGGGCGAGCGACTACATCCTTGATATTTTGAGCGTCAATCCCGATTTCGGCAAGGACGATCCGGTCGTCTCCGCCAACATCACGGCCATCGCTATCAACCCGCTGCAGCAGAACATCCCGCTGACCACCCTGCTGGCCAAGCTGGGGCGGGCGTAGCCGGGAATCGGCAAACCTCCCCGCAGCCGAATCGTCCCTAGGCGACGGCATCCGGCCGGATGCGGACACGAGAAAATTTATTGCGGGGGATGCATTTTTTCGTTTGACAATCCAGCCCCTCCTGTCTACTTAGGCCTTCCGTTTGCGCGGGCCAATAGCTCAATTGGTAGAGCATCTGACTCTTAATCAGCAGGTTCAAGGTTCGATTCCTTGTTGGCCCACCACGAAAGATCAGGCTGCATCGGTAACGGTGCAGCCTTTTTTCTTCTCCGGCCGCGATTTTCTTTGCAATTCGCGCCCGGTGCGCTTATGGGTCACATCTCTCGCGTGTGCAGACTTGCGCCTTGAAGCCCTGCGGATCATTTCCGCCTGCGGCCCGTCATCGTCTCGTCTTGGAGATTATTCCGTCCATCCGGTACGCCCGGCCTTCGATTGCTCATCACGCCAGTCGTCGATTTTCCTCCAACCACAGGATCTTTTGTGGATTTTTCCTCTTTTTCCCTCGACCGGCGTCTGCACGTCGGCATTCGTGACTGCGGCTACGTTTCCCCCACTCCCATTCAGGTTCAGGCCATCCCCCCGGTCCTCGACGGCAAGGATGTCCTCGGCCTGGCCCAGACCGGCACCGGCAAGACGGCGGCCTTCGCCCTGCCTCTGCTGCAGCGCATGATCGAGGCTTCGGTCCCGCAGCGCGGGCCGGTGCGTGTTCTCGTCCTGGCCCCGACCCGCGAACTGGCCCTGCAGATTCACGAGACGTTCATCGCCCTCGGCAAGCAGACGGGCATCCGCAGCGCCGCGGTCTTCGGCGGGGTGGGCGAGACGCCCCAGATCAAGGCCGCCTCCCAGTCCAGCATCCTTGTGGCCTGCCCGGGGCGTCTGCTCGACCTGCTGAACCGCGGCCTCATCGACCTGTCCCACGTGGACGCCCTGGTGCTGGACGAGGCCGACCGCATGTTCGACATGGGCTTCCTGCCCGATTTGCGCCGCATCATGGCCAAGCTGCCGGCCAAGCGCCAGAATCTGCTGTTTTCCGCCACCATGCCCCCTGAGATCCGCAAGATCGCCGACCAGATCCTGGTGCAGCCCGCCGTGGTGCAGGTGGCCAACACGGCCCCGCCGGAAAAGATTCGCCACAGCGTCTACCCCGTCCAGCCCGCCCAGAAGATGGCCCTGCTCGAAGCCTATCTCGGTGCGGAGAACTACGACTGCGTGCTCGTCTTCACCCGTACCAAGCACCGCGCCAAGAGCCTGGCCCGCAAGCTGGACCAGAAGGGCATGGCGGCCACCTCGCTGCAGGGCAACCTGTCCCAGAACCGTCGCCAGGAGGCCCTGGACGGCTTCCGCGCCGGCCGCTACCGCATCATGGTCGCCACGGACATCGCGGCCCGCGGCATCGACTGCACCCGCGTGACGCACGTGGTCAACTTCGACGTGCCCGACACGGCCGAGAACTACACCCATCGCATCGGGCGGACCGGCCGCGCCGACAGAAGCGGCCAGGCCATGACGCTGGTCGCGCCCGAGGACGAAGTCCAGATTCGGGCCATCGAGCGCATCCTGGGCGAGCGGTTGCCGCGGGTGCAGCTGGACGGATTCGCCTACGACCGTTCCGCCGCGGGAAGCGACTCCTCCTTCGAGGAGCCCAGGCCGCCGCGCGCTCCGCGTCGCAACCCGTCTCCGTCGGCCAGGCCGGGAGCGTCATCGGGCAGATCCTCCCGTCCGGCCCCTGCCGGGCGAGACGCCGGCGCCAGGGCCGATCGCCCGGCTGCTTCGGGCCGCCGCCAGTCGGCGGAACGCCCCGAGGCGTCCGGCCGGACCGCTCCGCAGCCCCGCCCCGCTTCTTCGCGCCGCGGAGTTTTCGGACTCGGCGCGGCCTGATCGGATCCCGCCCCAATGAAATGAGAAACCCCCGGCAGCGACTCGCTGTCGGGGGTTTTCCGATTTCGGAAACCGGGTTCTGCGGTCATCTCCTGGGCTGGATCAGACCCTCGGTGGTGTTGTCCTGCAGAGGCGCAACCTTGAAAAGCTGCCTGCCTCCATTGGCGGGAACCTGGGGCAGGGGGTTCAGCTTCAGGGGGTCGGGCGCCGCTCCGCTGGAGTTCTGCGCTGCGGCGGACGTCTGCGTCGGGTCGTTGAAGAGCAGGATGCTGACGCGCCGGTTGCGAGGGTCCTCGGGATTGTCCAGGATCAGCGGCTGGGTGGCCGCATAGCCGGCCACGCGGACCATGCGCTTGGGTTCGATGCCGAATTCCTGCAGGATGAGTCTGGCCGAAGAGGCCCGGTCCGTGGAGAGTTCCCAGTTGGTGTAGCGTGAATTCGGCCCGCCCAGGGGCTTGGCGTCGGTGTGGCCCTCGACCGCGACCTGGTTGGGCATGTCGCGTACGGTTTCGGCAATGACCTTGAGCACTTTGCGTGCGTCGTCGGTCAGCTGGGAACTCGCGGATTCGAAGAAGGGGTTCCCCTCGCCGTAGAGCATCTGGATGCGCACGCCGTTGTCGAAGGTGTCGACGATGAGCTCGTCCTTGTAGTCCTTCAGTTTTTCCTCGATGGCCTTGGCCATGGCCTCCTTGAGGATCTCCTCCTGGGACTTGCCTTCGCTGTACATGCCCACGGTCCCCTCCATCATGATGGGGACCAGGCGTTCGGTTTCGCTCGAGCTCTTGCCGCCGGCGCCCATGGTCATGGACGGCGGCGGGCCGTCGAAGACGGAGAACTCCTTGAAGTAGATGGACAGCTGTTCCTTCTTCTCCTCGCTGACGTTGTTCAAAAGCCACATGAGCAGGAAGAAGGCCATCATGGCCGTGACCAGGTCGGCGTAGGCGATCTTCCAGGCGCCCCCGTGGTGACCGCCGTGTCCGCCTTTCTTGACCTTCTTGATGATGACCGCTTTTTTCTCGGCCATGGCTACTTCTTGCGCACGGCGCTTTCGAGCTCTTCAAAGGTGGGGCGGGCCGAGCTGGGCACTGCGCGGCGGGCGGCCTCCAGGGCCAGGGCCGGGGCCCAGCCGAGGGCGAAGGACATGATGGCGGTCTTGGCTACATTGAGGAGCGTGTGCTGGTCGCGGACCTGGTGCTCGACGTTGGTGGCGAAGGGCGCGACGAAGCCGTAGGCCATGAGGATGCCGAAGAACGTGCCGACGAGGGCCGCGCCGATGTGCGCGCCCAGGACCTCGGGCGGTTCGTTCAGGGCGCCCATGGTGATGACGACGCCCAGGACGCAGGCCACGATGCCCAGGGCGGGCATGGAGTCGGCGAGCTTGCTGATGGAACCGGCGGCGATCAGCTCCTCCTCGTGGTGCGTTTCCATGTCGATGTCCATGATGGACTCGAATTCATGGGGCTCCATGCCGGCCATGGCGTAGGTCTTCACGTTGTCGCAGATGAAGTCGAGGACGTGGTGGTTTTTGACGACAAAGGGGTAGGGCGTGAAGATGCTGCTTTCCTTGGGCTTGTTGGCGTGGCTTTCAAGGGCGATGATGCCCTCGTGCTTGGCCAGGGTCAGCAGGTCGTAGAGGGCGCGCAGCAACTGGAGGTATTCGTCCTTGCCCGGGGATTTGGCCTTGAAGGCGCTGGCAAAGCCCTTCATCGTGAGCTTGATGACCTTTATGGGCGACGCGACGAGGAAGGTGCCGATGGCCGCGCCGAGAATGATGACGAATTCCGCGGGCTGCCACAGAACGCTGAAGTTTCCGTGGGCCATGATGTAGCCGCCGGCAACGCATCCCATGACAACCACAAGGCCTATGATCGCGAACATTGAGGTTTGACCTGCCCCTCTCTTTGAAGTGTAGCGTTATCGCGATCAGCGGGCTGCCCACTGTCGCCGGACCGACTTGAAAAACCTAACGAAAAAAAAGCGTGACGTCTAACACCGGATGACGGGCAAAACAGCGCGATCCGGTTCCATATCCACAGTTCAGGGCGTCCTGGAGCGTATGGCCTGAGCCCGCTGGGAGTACCTGGCCGCCTCGTCCTCCCGGCCCGCGTCGGTCATGGTCATGGCCAGGCTTTCCAGGGTCAGGGCCACGGAAAGGTCTTCGGGGCCGTAGAGGGCCTGCCGCACCTCCAGGGCGCGCAGGAGGGCGCCCTCGGCGCGCTGCAGGTTGCCGAGGCGGCGGTTGACCACGCCGAGATTGAACAGGAGCTGGGCCACGTCGGGGTGCTGCGGGCCGAGGCTCGCTTCGCTGATGCCCAGGGCCCGGTCGTACAGGGCGTCGGCCTCGGCGAAGCGTCCCCGCGCATACTCCAGTGCGGCCAGGTTGCCAAGGGATATGGCGATGTCGATGTGATCCTGCGGCAGGGAGGCCTCGCGCAGGCTCAGGGCGCGTTCGTAGACTTCCTGCGCCTCGTTCAGGCGGTCCTGGGCGCGCAGGACGTTGCCGAGGGTGGTCAGGGGCACGGCCGTGCGCACGTTGTCCGGACCGTACGCCTTGGAGGCGACGTCCACGGCGCGCCGCGCCGGAGATTCGGCTCCCGCCGCGTCGCTCTGGGCCACGAGCACCTCCGCGAGATTGGTCAGGGTGTTGACCAGCCAGGGGTGTCCGGGCCCCAGCGCCCTCTCCTTGATGGCCAGGGAGCGCTCCAGAAGAAGCCTGGCCTGGTCGGTCCGCCTGCGGGCCTGCTCGACGCCGGCCAGGTTGTCGAGGGTCCGCGCCACCTGCGGGTCGTCGGGTCCGAGGAGGCGCTCCCGGATGGTCAGGGCCCGGCGGAGCATGTTCTCGGCTTCGCCCAGGAGGTTCTTGCGGAAATAGAGCTCCCCGAGGTTGTTCAGCAGCTCGGCCAGGTCCTTGTCCTCGGAGCCGTAGCGCTTCTCGCGGATGTTCAGGGCCCGGATGAAGACCTCTTCGGCCTCGGCGGCCCGGTCCCTGGCCACCAGGAGTTCGCCGAGGTTGCCCAGGGTGGTGGCCACCTCGGGGTGCTCGGGGCCGAGGACCTTTTCGCGCATGGCCAGGGACCGGCGCAGCGGGGACTCGGCTTCTTCATACCGGCCCAGGGCGGCGTAGGCCACGCCCAGGTTGTTGAGGGACGTGGCCATATCGGCGTTGTCGCGGGGCGTGAAGCCCTGGGCCAGGTCGATCTCGCGCTGGGCTACGGCCAAAGCCTGATCGAAGTCGCCCCGGGCGTGGAGTTCGATGTAGGTCCTGTTCAGGGCCAGCCATTCGTCCTGGGCGGCGGTGGAAGGGGCCTGCCGCGTCGCGCAGCCGACGGCGGCAATCAGCAGGAAACAGAATATCGTCAGTCGCTTCATGGGGTTGCGCTCCCTGGTTCAGTGTTGAGGGCGCAATACTATCCATCTCCCTCTCCGAGCACAACAGCTCCGGCGCGGTCAGTGCCGCGGGATTTTAGGCTTCAGTTGGGGCGGGCCTGCGTCCCGCAGACAAGCCAGTCGATGGACCGGCCAGTGCGCAGCCCCGTGTCGATGAGCCAGTCCGGGGGGATGCGTCCGCTCTTGCGGGCGTTGGAGATGGCCGCGGCCGAGACGTTGAGGAAGGACGCCAGTTCGCGGTCCGTGCGCGCGCCCGAGGCCTGCCGCAGGCGCTCGATGACCATCGGGGCCGTGCGCAGGCCCACCTGGCCGGAGATGTCCCGGACCACGGCGTACATGCGCGGCTCGCCATAAAACGCGTCGTTGTAGACGAGGCGGGCCAGAACCGTCGAATACTCGCCGGACTGGTTGCGGATGCGGCATTCCAGATGCTGCTCGCGGTGTTCGCGCAGGGCGGTGTGCATGGCCTGACGGACCTTGGGCAGGTCCTCGGCGTGCAGGAGGTCCAGCACGGGCCGCATGTCCAGGGTGTAGGCGTCGAAGGTCTCGGGCCGCCCGAAGATTGAAGGGTTCAGGGTCTGGGACGAGCGGCGAAGGATGCGCCCCTGGTCGTCGGTGACCACGACCACGTCTCCCTCGCCGCCGCGCAGCTGCTCCATGAAGGCGTTCTCCTGCAGCACCTTGGCCGAGATGTCCTGGGCGATGCCCAGAAGCCCGATGACCTCCTGGCGGTCGTCATCGAAGATGGGCCGGCGGATGACCCTGTACCAGACCTGCGGGTCCGTCAGGTGGGGCACGGCCGGGTGGAGGAGCTCCTGCTTCTCCTCGAAGACCTTGATGGCCGCTTCGATGGGGAAGCGCGCCTGGCGCGGCTCCAGGAAGTCGTATTCCGTGCGGTCGATGACGTCGTGGCGGTCGAGGCCGTAGGCCTGCAGATACGCCTGGTTGGCGGCCACGATGCGCAGGTCCCGGCCGCAGACCCAGGCCAGGTCGGGCAGGGCGTCGACGATGCGCGTGAATTCGCTGGCCAGCTTGGACGAGAAGGGGAAGGGGCGCTCCTGGAAGTAGCCGCTGTAGGCCCGGACGTGTCCTTCCGCGTCCCGTATGGCTTCGGCGCTGTACCACAGGGTCAGGGGCGAGCCGTCCTTGCGGCGCAGGGTCACGGCGCCGTTCTCCACTTCGCTGCGTTCGTTCAGCTGGTTGACGATGCGGCGGCGTGAGGCGGCGGTGTAGTAGAACTGCCGCGCCGGGCGGCCGACCAGCTCGTCGCGCGAATAGCCGCAGACGGCGCACAGGGCGGGGCTGGCGGCCTGGATGATGCCGCTGGGCAGGACGGTGAAGCCCATCTCCCGGCCCGGGCCCGTGGATTTGAAGGTTCCCCAGGCCAGCGCGGCGATGCCGTCGGCGGCGGGCACGGCCGCGCACTTCCAGTTCACGTGGCGCGTGCCCGCCCCGTCGGGGAGGACGACGCGCAGCCTGAATTCCCGCACCGGCGGCCGGCCGTCGCCGGGCGTTTGAAGCCCCCAGTCGCGGACCAGGGCCCTGAGCTCTTCCGCGAGGTCCCCGGGCGCGAGTGCGCCGGCCGGAGTGTTGCCCATTTCCCGCAGTGTGCGGTTGGCGTAGAGCACGTCGCCGCCCTGGTCCATGATCAGGGCCGGTTCCGGCATGCTTTCGAGACGGGGCGCATAGAACGCGACGAGGTCGGAGCGGTTCATGGATTCACCGGGAATGAACGAGGTTGGGGGGTATTCATGAAATATGAATAATTTTGGCGACACGATTCATTGACGTTTTATCTTCGCCTGCTACAGTCCCCGGGCCCTGTCAACTTCGGCCGGGAAAATCACAAGAGGGAGAGAAGAGATGCGCAGATGGATCGTGGGCTTGGCGTTGGCGCTTATGCCGTGGCAGGCATGGGCGGCGGGATACGGAATCTACGAATGGAGCGCCAGGGGCAACGCCCTGGGCGGGGCGATGGTGGCCAGGGACGCCGACCCGTCGGCCGTGGCCTACAACCCGGCGGCCATCACGGACCTGCCGGGTGACCAGTTCCAGCTCGGCTTCACGGCCGTGGCCCCATCGGCGACCATGGACGTCCATCAGGAAGGCCTCGAAAGCATGGACTTCGCGGACCACGTCTGGCCCCTGCCGACCATGTACTACACCAGGCAGCTCTCGGACAACTACTGGTTCGGCATGGGCATGTTCTCGCGCGTGGGCCTGGGCACGGACTACGACGACGCCGACACATGGGCCGGCCGCTACAGCTGCTCCTACGCGGCCATCAAGTCCGTGAGCTTCACCCCCAATCTGGCCATGAAGTTCTCCGACGCCTTCTCCCTGGCCGTGGGCGTGGACATGACCTACCTGGATTTCGGATACCACATGACCTCGGACGCTCTCGGGGTATACAACCCGGCGACGAACACCGGGGACATCAAGCAGGAGATATCCGCCGACGGGTGGGGGTACGGCATGAGCCTGGCGGCCCGCTACCGCCCCTATGATTGGCTTGCTTTCGGCATCCTTTGGCGCAGCGAGATCCAGCTCTCGGTCGACGGGGAGGCCGAGTTCAGCCAGAAGGGCGCCGTCCCGCTCTCCATGACCCCTCTCAAGGACAGCATCGGCGTCTCCGGCACCGAGCCCGTGCCCGAGTCCGTGACCATGGGCGTCATGGTCAAGCCCATGGACCGCCTGAGCCTGGAGTTCGACGCCGTGTGGACGAACTGGAGCGCCTACAAGGAACTGGTCATCGAGTATGACGAGATCCTGGGCGACGTGTCCGCCCCCAAGCACTGGGGCAACACCTGGCGCTTCGAGTTCGGCGCCGAGTACGCCCTGACGGACACCGTGGACCTGCGCGCCGGCTACGTCTACGACCAGTCCCCGGTCAACGACGACTACGAGGACTTCGCCGTGCCCTGCACCGACCGTCAGATCGTGACCCTGGGCGCGGGCTGGACCTTCCTGGACGACTGGACCGTGGACGTGTCCTACGGCTACCTGTGGATGAAGGACCGCGATTACGAGCCGAGGACGCCCCGGGAAGGCATCGTGGACCTGACCCGCGAGGACGCCCATGCCCACATGGCCGGCCTGAGCCTGACCTACCGGTTCTAGCCCTCCTCCCCACGCCGGGAAAAAGCGAAGGCCGCCGCGTCCTCATCGGAAGCGGCGGCCTTCGCTTTGCGTTCCGCTGTCAGGAAAACATCTGCACGATTCTGCCCATCTGGTCTTTGACGTCCTCGGCGAGCTTCTGCAGGTCGACGTGGCCGAGGTCGAAGACGTTGCCTTGGAGCCAGTACCCCTCCGGGGCGCTGGGCAGGGCCGCATAGCCCCATTCCTGGGCCAGATGGCGGGCGTGCCGCAGCAGGGAGTGCAGGGTGCGCACATCCTTGTCCAGGGCCGGGTCGGGCAGGTTGTAGGTGGCGATCACCTCCGGGACGAAGTCCGGAAATGCCCACCGCTTGACGAGTTCCGCGCCGAGCTCGAAGTGGTCGAAGCCCTCGAACAGTTCCCGCTCCCGTTCATAGATCTCGGGGAGGGGTCGGGTCATGTCTTCGCGGATGAATCTGGAGAAGGCCGTGTACCTGTTGATGATGAGCACGGGGATGCCGATGACGTGCATGAGCCCCAGAGGGTAGACGAGGGTCACCATGTCGATGGGCAGGGCCGCGACCTGCGGGCATTCCGGGATGAGCCGCTGCATGGTCAGGGAAACGGCCAGATTCTGGGCCCAGATGTTCCGCAAAAGCTTGTTGATGTCGGCGTTGTCAGAGCGGAAGGCGGATTCCAGGACCACGTGAAAGACGATGCGCCGGATCTCTTTCAGGCCCAGCCGGTTGATGGCCACGCGCAGGTCGATGATCTCCGAGATACCGCAGAAGAGGGGAGAGTTCGCGCAGGCCAGGACGGAGCCGTAGAGGGCGGGGTCGAGCTCGATGGTCCGGGCGATGGAGTCCATGTCGGGGTCCGCGGCGTTCAGGAGCTTCATGAGTTCCAACCCGACGTTCTTGATGCCTGGGATGTTGAAATCGATCTGTGCGAGTCTTCTGACCGAATGGGCATGCATGGCTGTTTCCGGGGTTCAGGTTCACGTTTGCCGTGTGACGATACAATTTCGGTGTGCATGCATCAAGCTCCCAGGTTGTCTGGACGGACATGACTGCCGAACGTCCCGATCGAGTCTGCGCGTCATTTCCGCGAAGGCGCGGTCCATTCTTTTCGGGTTGTTGAAATGGCATGGCTTCCCTTCTTCGAGAAATGACGTCGTGTTGCAATGATGTCCTAACGGAACGAGGTTCGGCTCCGGTGCGTTCTCTTCGGCGCATGTGCGGCGAAGCGTCGTCCTGCGTTGCGGAAGGGCAGGGGCGCAAACCTTGTGGTTGTTCGCCGCACGCCTTTGAAGTAAGGCTGTCGATGCAGCCCGGTTTACCTGTGCAGGAGTGTCCATGATCGTCCGTTTCCTCCTTTTTTTTCTCCTGTCCTGCCTGCCCGCGTGTTCGGAGGACGAGCCCGTGGTCAGGGTGGACATGTCGAGAGTGGAGAGCGTCGCCCCCTCCGGCACGACGGAAGCCATCACGTACGCCTACCTGCCCCAGTATTCCCATTCCGTCTCCTTCGAGCGTCACCGCAGGCTGCTGGAATATCTGCGCCACAAGACCGGGCTTTCCCTGCGCCAGATATTCCCCAACACCTTCGCCGAGCACATCAAGATGGTCGAGCGGGGCGAGATCGACATCTCCTTCACCAACCCCTTCGTCTACATCTCCCTGGCCCGCCTGGGCTCGGAGGCCTTCGCCCGCATCGTCGAAGCCGACACCGGCGCGGACTTTCAGGGCCAGGTCATCGTGCGGGCGGACAACCCTGCCATCAACCGCCTTGAGGACTGCAGGGGCAAGCGGCTCATCGCCGTGGACCCCAATTCCGCCGGCGGCTATCTCTACCCCATGGGACTTTTCTACGACCACGGCATCACCCGCGAGGATTTCCAGGAGGTCGCCTTTGCCACGGGCTCCGGAGGGCGCCAGGAGGCGGTCGTGCTTGCCGTGTACGCAGGGGCCTATGATGTCGGCACGATCCGCAAGGGCACCCTGGACGTGGTGCGGGACAAGATCGACCTGGACCAGATTCGCGTCCTGGCCGAAAGCCGTCCCTATCCGGGGTGGGTCTATTCCGCGCGCAAGGGGTTCGATCCGGCCGCCAGGGACAAGATATCCAAGGCTCTTCTGGGGTTGCAGATCAGAGACCACGATCACGCGAGGATTCTCTCGGCTGCCGGCATGGTCGACATCATCCCGGCCAGGGACGATGACTACGGGCCCATTCGCGAACTGATCACGCGCCTGAATCTCGGCGAGGATATTCGATGAAGGGGCGCATCTCCCGCCTGAAATTCGAGACCAAGCTGAACCTGGGCATCATCGCAATCGTCCTCGGCATGGCCGTTTTCCTGCTGCCGGTCGTGGCGCGCATGACGTCCTCGGCCCTGGTGGCGGAGAACAAGCTGCGCGGCGCCGCCCTGGCCGAGAGCCTGGCGGCCAGGGCCGTGAACCCACTTCTGGCGCAGGACTACCTGACCCTGCGCAACATGGTCGGGGAGAACGGGGACATGGTCTACGCCTTCGTCATGAACGCGGACGACCGGGTCGTCACGCATTCCTTCATCAAGGGCTTCCCTGTGGAGCTCATCGCGGCGAATGTCGTGGCGACGGACGAAAAGGTGAGGGTGCAGCTCATCGATACCGGAGAAATCTTCATTTACGATTTCGCGGCGCCCATCCTCGTTTCGGGCGAGCGCATCGGCACCGTCCGCCTCGGACTGTCCAAGTCGCGGTTGAGCGCCACCACCAAGCAGTTCATCTCCGCGCTGGCCACCATGTTCGGCGGCGTCCTCCTGGCCGCCATGGCCCTGGGCAGCGTTTTCGCCCGAACGGTGACGCGGCGGCTGGCGCGGTTGCGCGCCCACGCCGAGGAGCTTGTGGGCGGGAGCCTCGACAGTCTTTCCGTTCTGCCCGGCGAGCATTTCTGCTGGGAGATCATGCACTGCAACGAAAAGAGCTGCCCGGCCCACCACGACCGGGTGCGCAGGTGCTGGCTGGTGCCCGACACCAAGTGCGCCGGTCACGCCTGCAAGCTCGGACCCAAGCCGGCCAGCTGCCGGGACTGCCCGGTCTTCCTGCAGAGCGTCGGCGACGAGATCCAGGACCTGGCCGAGTCCCTCGACTTCATGGCCTTCACCCTGCGCGACCACATCCGCGGTCTGCGCCAGGCCGAGCAGACCCTGACCAACCAGCAGCGGCTTTTGTCCACGGTGCTGGACATGAACCCCGACCTCATCTCCCTGGTGGACACGCGCATGATCTACCAGACCTGCAACCGGGCCTTCGCCCAGAGCGTGGGCAGGAGCGTGGAGGAAATCCAGGGCCTGAACGACTTCCACCTTTTCCCCGAAGACGAGGCCGAGCGCCGCAACCTCGAAGGCCGCGAGGTGCTGCTCACGGGCGGCCGCGTGGACCGGCAGGAGAAGGTGGAAGCTCCGGGCGGGGTCAAGTGGTTCCATGTGGTTCAGATTCCGGTCCAGGGCGAGTCCGGCCGCATCGTGGGCCTCTTGCGCATGGACAGGGACGTCACGGACATCAAGGAATACGAGCAGCAGCTGATCCAGGCCCAGAAGATGGAATCCATCGGCAAGCTGGCCGGGGGCGTGGCCCACGAGATCAACACGCCGCTGGGGATCATCCTCGGCTACGCCCAGCTCCTCAAGGAGGACGCGCCGGCCGACAGCCAGCTCAGCCAGGACCTGGCCATCATCGAGAAGCAGACCAAGGTCTGCCGCAAGATCGTGGCCGACCTCCTCGGCTTTTCCCGGCAGGGAGAGTCCGAGAAGCGCGAGATGTGCTTCAACAACTCCGTCATGGAGGCCATTTCCCTGGTCCGGCATTCCTTCGCCCTGGATCATGTGGACATCGTGACCCGTCTCGACGACAGCTTTCCCATCATTTACGGCGATCCCGAAAAGCTCAAGCAGATCTGGATCAACCTGTTGACCAACGCCAAGGACGCCATGCCCGAGTCGGGCGGCGTCATCGTGGTCAGGACCAAGCTCAAGACGCCCAAGGGCATCGTCACGCTGGAGGTGGCCGACAGCGGTTCGGGCATCGACGAGGCGACGGTCAAGAAGATATTCGACCCCTTCTTCACCACCAAGTCCGTGGGCAAGGGGACGGGACTCGGGCTTTCCGTGTCCTTCGGCATCGTCAAGGACCACATGGGGGACATCCGGGTGGACAGCCCCCTGCCGGAGGACTTCGACCTGCCGCCGCTGCCCGCGGGGGCGACCAGCGGACCCGGGACGATTTTCACGGTGGACATTCCCCTGGACCACTGCACCTTTCCCTGAGGGGCCGGTCTTCACGTCTGAACCGATCGAACACGGCGGCCCCGCGTACCAGCGGACCGAGCGTGGACAAGGAGAAACGCATGGCTTCGATCATAGTCCTGGATGACGTTTCCGATGCGGGAGTGCTGGTGAAGAGAATCCTGGAACGCCAGGGTCATCAGGTCACGGCCTTCACCGAAGAGGAGGAGGCCATCCGGCACGTGGCCAAGGGCGGGACCGCCCTGGCCATCCTCGACATCAAGCTGAAGAAGATGACGGGCGTGGAGGTCCTGGCCGAGCTGAAGAGGCACGACCCCGGCATCCGGGTCATCATGCTGACGGGGTACCCCACGCTGGAGACGGCGCGCGAATCCCTCAAGCTCGGGGCCAGCGAATACTGCGTCAAGCCCATCGACAAGGAAGAACTCGAGTCCAAGGTCGCGGAAGTCCTGAAAAGCGGGTCCCAGGGCTGAGGCGGGAGAGGCCGCATGATCGCGTCACGCCTGCTGCGTCACTGGTTCACCCGCCTGCTGGCGCCCGACCGCCATATCCGGGAGAAGTACGGGCACTTCAAGGAGCTGCTGCGCAGCGACTCCAAGGCGCTGGACCTCATCGCCGACCTTGACGCCCATCTCTACGGACACGACCCGGCCGACACGGCCCGCATCAGGTTCCTGCTCGCGCAGCTGACCCGGGGAGTGAGCGAGATGGCCGATTGTCTCGGCCTCATGAACCCGCAGGCCTACGAAACCCTCCCCGGGAACCTGGAACGGATTTCCGCGCAGATATCGAGACTGGTGACGCAACCTCCTCCCGCCGCGGATCCCCCCTATGTCCTGAGCCTCGCCCAGGCCTGCGATCATCCCGGCCAGGCCGGCGGCAAGGCGGCCAACCTGTCCTTCGCGCGCCGTCACGGGGTCCCGACCCCTCCGGGGTTCGTGGTCACGGCGTCGGCCTTTGCCAGGTACCTGCGCGACAATGACCTGGAAGAGGAGGTCGAACGCCGTTTTCGGGACGTGTCCCTCTCCAATCACGACGCCATCGTGCGCGCGACCGGGGAACTGCAGGAGCTGATACTCGCCGCCGAAGTCCCGGCGGATGTCGCCGCGGAGATGGCGGACGCGCTCAGGCGCAACGGCCTGGAGGGCAGGCTGCTGGCCGTGAGGTCGAGCGCCGTGGCCGAGGACGGGGAGATATCCTTCGCCGGGCAGTACGCCAGCGAACTCGACGTTGCCCCCGGCGACGTGCTGGGCGCGTACAAGCGTGTCCTGGCCGGGAAATACTGCCCCCGGGCCGTGGCCTATCGCATCCGGCACGGGCTGACGGATTTCGACACGGCCATGGCGGTGCTCGTCCTGCCCATGGTCCGGGCCCGGGCCGCGGGCGTGGTCTACACCCGCGACCCTGCCTGCGCCGCGGTGGGCGGGAAAGCCGTGGGCGTGTATGTCGTAGGCGGCCTGGCCGCCAATCTGGTCGACGGTTCCGCCACGCCCGGCAAGCACTACCTGACGCGGGACCCCGAGCCGGACATCCTCATGGGCTGCGCCTGCGAGAGCGCCCCGATGGTCGACGACACCGTGCTGCGGGAGCTCGGTGCGTGGTGCATGCGTCTGGAGAACGTTTTCGGCGAGCCCCAGGACGTGGAGTGGGCCCTGGGCCCTGACGGCCTGGTCATCCTGCAGTCGAGGCGCCTCCGGCAGGACGAGGACCGGGAGGCATTTTCCTCAGAAGAGTCCAAGGCCGCCCGGCTGCTCGTTGCGGACCTGGACTGCGCCTCCCCGGGGGCGGCGTGCGGGCCCGTCTTCCATGTGGCCTCCGGCGCGGATTTCCGCTCCATCCCGCAGGGTTCCGTGGTCGTGACGGCTTCGCTGCGGCCGGCCCTCTCGCAGTTCCTGGACCGCATCGCCGGCATCGTGGCCGGCAGCGGAAGCCGGGCCAGCCACCTGGCTTCCGTGGCGCGCGAGAGGGGGGTGCCCGTCGTGGTGGGGTGCGGGCCCGGTGTGCTGGGCGAGGGGGAGGTGGTGACCGTGGACGGCGGCGCGGGAAAGATATTTGCCGGCTGTCTGCCGGGCGTCATGGCCTTGAGTCCCGACGTCGAGAGAATGCACGCCAGGATTCGTGCCGGGAATGAAGACCTGGCCGCCGTGACCGTGCACCTCGGTCTGATCGACCCCGAGGCGGACAACTTCACGCCCGAGGGGTGCCGCTCCCTGCACGACGTGGTGCGATTCTGCCACGAGAAGAGCGTGGCCGAGATGTTCTCCCTGGTCGGCCGGGGAGGCCGGGGTTTGGGGCGGTCGCGCCGACTGGTCACGGAGCTGCCCCTCGTCATGTACGTCCTGGACCTGGGAGGCGGGCTTTCGCCGCAGGCCGGGGGCAAGGGGCCGGTAGGCGTCGAACTTGTGGACAGCGCCCCTCTGCGCGCCATGTGGGACGGGCTGGCCGACGGGCGGGTGACCTGGGACGGCAGCCAGCTGCATGTGGACTGGGAGGAGCTCGACCGGGTCAGTTCGGGCATCTTCCGCATGGATTCCAGAATTCTCGCCAGTTACGCCATCATCGCCGGGGAATACATGCACCTGAACATCCGTTTCGGGTACCACTTTTCCATCGTCGACGCGCTGTGCGGCGGCACGCCCGGTGCGAATTACGTCAAGTTCCGGTTCAAGGGCGGCGGGGCGGCCCTGAACCAGCGCGCATACCGGCTGATCTTCGTGCGCGATGTCCTGGAGCGGTTCGGCTACGAGACGGTCATCCGGGGGGACATGCTCGACGCTTCTCTGGCCCGGCTGGGCATGGAGGAGACGGCGACGGCCCTGCGCGCATTGGGCCTCGTCCTCGCCGTGACGCGGCTCATGGACATCCGGCTCGCGGATGTGCCGCAGGCCAAGCGGGAAGCGGCTTCCTTCATGCAGAACTTTTTCCCGGAGGCAGCCCATGAGTGAGGCCTACAGGGCGACCTGGGTCACGGATCAGTTGGCCGTGGGCGCCGCGCCCATGAGCTACGAGCAGCTCGACTACCTGCGCGCGGCCGGTGTCGGGGCCATCCTCAACCTCTGCGGCGAGTTCTGCGACCTGCACGACATCGAGTGCGCGGCAGGGTTCGAGGTCTACCACATGCCCCTGGCCGACGAGGAGGCCCCGGAACTGGCGGAGCTGGAAAAGGCCCTGGCCTGGCTCGACGAGGCAATCTATCTGGGCAAGAAGGTGCTCATCCACTGCCGACACGGCATCGGGCGCACCGGCACCGTGCTCAACGCCTACCTGCTGCGCAGGGGCCTGGGGCACCGGCTGGCCTGGTTCAAGCTGCGCACCCTGCGCTCCAAGCCGGCGAACTTCTCGCAGTGGTGGACCATCCGCAAATATGGGCGGCAAAGCCCCAAGCTGACCGTACGCGAGCCGTCGCTGGAAATGCACAAGGCCGTGGATCTCAGCCCTTTCTTCCGCGACTACGAGGCGCTGCAGGCCCGGGTCGACGACGAGGCGGGCAGGCCCCTGGAAATGTGCGGGCGGGACCACGCCAGGTGCTGCAGCACGCCCATTCGGCTGACCATGGTCGAGGCCGTGTACGTCACCCAGAGGATGAACGTGGCGCTGAGCAGCGAAAAGCGGCTGGAGGTCATTTCGCGGGCCGTGGAGACGGCGCGGCGGGAACGCCTGGCGGCGAGCCAGGTCAGCGCCGAGGAGTTCTGTCTGTCCGACGCCGACGCCCGGTGTCCGCTGCTGGAGAACGGGTCGTGCATCCTCTTTTCCTCCCGTCCCCTGCAATGCCGTTCCTTCAGCATGAACGAGGAGAAGGCCGGCAGGCTCTGGGAAACGGTCCTCGCCCCCGCCCTGGAGGCCCTGTCGCTGGAACTGTGGTTCGCTTTCGCCGGTGCCATCGCACGGGGGGCCCTGCCGCATTTCGCGCTGGCGGACGTGGTTTCGGGGAGATATGTACAGACGCTCTTTCACCTCATGGTCAAATCGCAGTGACGGATCGCAGCTTTTCCATCACCTCAAGAAAATGAGTCAGGTGCATCAATATGAATGATACGATAAAAGGCATCATCGCACAGTTCGTGGACGCAACGACATCGGTGCTGCAGACCATGGCCATGACCGAGGCCAAGGCAGGCACGCCCTTCGTCAAGCAGGATGCCAGCGCCAAGGGCGACATTACGGGCGTCATCGGCTTCTCCAACCCCAAGGGCAAAAGCAGGGGGACGATGTCGTTGACGTTTGCGGCCGCAACTGCACTGGGGATCGTCAGCGCGATGATCTACGAGGAGCAGACCGAGATCAACGATGCGGTGACCGACGCCGTCGGGGAACTGACCAACATGATCTCAGGACAGGCGCGCAAGGGCCTGGTGGGCATGGGCATGATTTTCGAAGGCGCCATCCCTTCCGTCATCACCGGCTCCGGCCACATCATCCGCCACGTTTCCACGAGCGCCGTCCTGGCCATCCCGTTCGAGACGCAGTACGGGCCGCTGATGGTGGAGGTCTGCTTCAGCTGAGGCCCCTTTTTGTCAGTTGCGCGATCAATAATCTTTTACTAACCGAAAAACCCCGCGAGGGGTTTTATTCATTCGTGAGAGGAGAAGATATGAAGCGCAGGGTATATTTCATCGAGGGAGACGGGATAGGAAAGGAAGTGTGGGCCGCCGGCCGCCCGGTTCTGGACAGGGCGGTGGAGGTTGCCTACGGCGACGGACGTGGATTTGAGTGGGAGGAGCTGCTGGCGGGCAAGAAGGCCTTCGCCGAAACGGGTTCCTACCTGCCCGAGTCGACGCTCGAGGCTCTCAAGGGCGCGGACCTGGCCATGAAGGGGCCCCTGGAGACCCCGGTGGGCAAGGGGTTCCGCAGCCTGAACGTGACGCTCAGGCAGACTCTCGACCTCTTCGCCTGCATCCGTCCCATCCAGTATTTCAAGGGCATCGAAAGCCCGGTCAAGCACCCCGAGCGGGTGGACATGGTCGTGTTCCGCGAGAACACCGAGGATGTCTACGCCGGCATCGAGTGGCAGGCGGGCAGCGCCGAGGCCCGGCGGCTCATCGCCTTCCTCCGGGACGAGATGGGCGCGAACGTCGACGCCGAGAGCGGCATCGGCATCAAGCCCATGACGGCCAAGGGCTCCAAGCGCCTCATCCGGAGAGCCATCCAGTTCGCCCTGGATCAGAAGCGCCGCAGCGTGACCATGGCCCACAAGGGCAACATCATGAAGTTCACCGAGGGTGCCTTCCGCAACTGGGGCTACGAACTGGCGGCCGAGGAGTTCGCCGGCCGCGTCATCCTGGAAGGCCAGGACTGCTGCCCTCCCGGTGCCCTGGTGCTCAAGGACAGGATCGCCGACGCCATGTTCCAGGAGGTGCTCATCCGTCCCGAGAATTACGACGTCATCGCCACGCCTAACTTGAACGGCGACTATCTCTCCGACGCCCTGGCCGCCCAGGTCGGCGGACTGGGCCTGGCCCCCGGGGTGAACATGAGTTCCGATCTGGCGTTCTTCGAGCCCACCCACGGCACGGCCCCGACCATCGAGGGCAAGGACCTCGCGAACCCGGGCAGCCTCATTCTGTCGGGTGCGCTCATGCTCGATCACGTCGGCTGGCACGAGGCTGCAAGCCGGATCCGCAAGGCCGTGGAACTGGCCATCGCCGAAGGCCGCGTGACCGTGGACCTGGCCTCGCAGATGACGGACGCACGCCAGGTCGGATGCATGGAATTCGGACAGATCCTGCTGGCCAATCTGGAACGGGTCTAGAACATCACGCGCGGGGCCGCGCGGAAATCTCCTGCAGATCGATGCTGCACGATGCATCCGGTACGTACGGATCATATCAGCCGCATGATTCTTCGGGCCGTGGCCGTTATATCACTGCAAGCCCGCTCCTTACCGGAGCGGGCTTTTTTCGTCGCGCCGGAGAGGCAACGGGAAACGCTGTCTTGGCGACACTACAGTAGCGCGCGAGGATGGGCGAGGCTGATTATCGGCCATGGAGCCATTGCGTGATCTTTTTTCGGAGCGACACGAAGCGTAAAAGAGGTGTGAATTGATTTCAGCATGACGTATCGATGATGGCGTTGTGTGCCTATTTGGGTAGAGTCAGTACGTGTACTGACAAAAAGAGTCAGGATTTAGGCAAAAGCGTATGCATCAGGATGCGAAAAGTTCTTTAGGTTGCGCATTGTTTTTCTACTCATTATTTCTTGCTTTGACGACGCGTTTTGTGTTAGTTAAAAAGGTATCAACGAATAAATGCAGGGTCTTGGGTCGCGAAAATAATCACTGAGGACGTAACGCTGTGAAAAATTTAAGTTTTTTTTCAAAGAAAAACGCCGGCGTCGGATTGGATCTTGGAAGTGAATGGCTGAAGATGGTGAAGATTCGGCCGGGTAAAGGCGACATGGTCCTGGAAAGCATAGCCCGCTGTCCGTGGCAGCCGGGTGATCTGGATAGTAGTTCGGCCACGGCGAAGAAGATAAACGGGCTTTGGTCCGAGCTTCAGCTCAAGGAGCAGGTGGTCGTATCATCCATGGCGGGCCATGCGGTCATCGTGAAGCGGGTCGTGTTCGAGGCCGAATCTGCGAAGGCCGTCGGCGATACGGTCATGAAGGACGCCCGTCAGTACATTCCTTTCGACATCAATGACGTCTTCCTCGATTACCAGGTTCTTGGCCCGGGCCAGAAAGAAAAGAGCTTCGACGTACTGCTCGTTGCGAGCAAGAAGAAGGTGGTCCAGAACCTGAGCGACGTCATCTCGCAATCCGGGCTTTCCCTGTCGGTGATCGACGTTGACTCTTTCGCCCTGTGCAACAGTTTCGAGCACAATTACCCCGAGTTTCAGGAGAAGCCCGTCTATCTCCTCGACATCGGCGGCGCGCAGAGCGTATTCTGCATCTATCACAACGGTCAGCCATCCTTTTTGCGTGAGGTTTCCTTTGGCGGCAGGGTGGTCACGGAGTCTCTCGCATCCATTCTGAACATCAAGCGCCTGGACGCGGAACGCATCAAACTCAGCGGAAAGGAGGATCTCGGGGAGCAGGAGCTTCGGTCCATCTCCGATGCCGTGAACAAGATCTTCAAGAGTTGGTGTGATGAACTGAGGCGCCTCATCGGTTTTTATCATTCGTCATCGAGTAACGTAACTCCTGCAGAGTCTCTTTACTTGTCCGGAGGAGGGGCATTGCTTGGAGGCCTTCGGGACGTTTTTCAGAAAGAATTGAATCTTGAAGTGCACTATCATAATCCGTTCCGCAAAATTCAGGTGGACAACAATACGTTCCAGAAAGAGTACCTTGAAGAGATAGGGCCACAATTTGTCGTCCCTTTCGGTCTTGCCCTGCGAGCAATTTAATACTGGAAACCTATTATGATAAAAATCAATTTACTCCCTCAGCAAAAACGATCGAAGTCGACAAATGTCGAAAAAGGCGCGGTCTTTTTCATCTTGGCCATTATGTTGATGCTTGGGTCAGTCTACGGAGTCGATTATTATTTTTCTTCGGCGCTGAGCACGCTGCAATCATCCGTTGCCGCAAAGCAGCAGACACGGGCGCTTCTTGAAAAAGAGGTCTCCATCGTCAACAGCGTCATCCAGGAGCTCAAGGACATAGAGACCCGCATCAAGGTCATCAAGGACATCCGCCTGCGCCAGGGGCTGCCCGTCAAATACATCGACGAGGTCGTCGTGAACATGCCCAAGGACAAGATGTGGTTCGAGACATTCACGATCAACGCCAACGGCGATATCGCGTTGAGCGGAGTCGCCTTGGACAACCAGGTTTTCGCCAGTTACGTGGAACGGCTCAGGTTGTCGAAATATATCAAGGTGGTGGATACCCGCAGGACATCCCGCCGGGCCGTGGACGGGCTCGGTCTGGTGGCCTTCGAGTGCTCCGTGATGGCCCAGGAGTATTTCGAAAACACAAATACGAATGGAACGACAAATGGATAAATCCGCGGTTTCCAAAAAATTAGGTGAATTGTCGGCCCTGCAGAAGTTCCTGATATTTCTGGTCCTGACGCTGGCCGTCTACGGCGGGTACTGGTACTTCATCCTGGACGACAAGCTCGTCCAGATCTCCCAGGCCAAGCAGGAAATCGAGAAGCTGGACAAGGACATCGCCATGTTCAGGGCCCAGGTCGCGAATTTGCCCGAATTGCGTCGAAACCTGGAATTGAGGAAGAAGGAGCTGTACTACGCCAAGACGCTTTTGCCCGAAGACGCCAGGGCGCTGGAAATGCTCCTGTCCTCCTTCGAGCAGCTCGGGCGTGATGAAAACGTGGAATTCATCCTGTTCCAGCCCGGTGCCGAGCAGGTCCAGGAGTTCTACGCCACCAGAAGCATCCAGCTGCAGATCAGCGGCACCTTCCACCGCCTGGTGACCTATTTCGACCGGCTGTCCAGGCTGGATCGCCTTGTCAGCATCCAGAACGTCACCTTCAGCCCGGTCTCCGACTTTTCCCCGACGGAGAAATACCTGAACACCAGCCTGACGTTGCAGGTCTACAGGGCCCTGACCGAGGCGGAAATCAAGGCGCGTGAAGCCGCAAAACAAGCAAAAAAGTGACGCAGCCATGAAAGCACTTCTTCTACTTCCCACCCTGGTCCTCTTCCTCTGTGTCTCGGCCAGCGCCCAGGCACCCCAAGCCGGTCAGCCCGAAGGGGAGTTCCCCGACTGGATCACTTTCCCGTATCCGCCCTACAGCGGGGCCGGGAAAATCGATCCTTTCGTCTCGTTCATCAAGATCCGCGAATACGAAGCGATGCAGGCGGCCAAGAAGGCCAAACTCGAAAAAAAGGCGGCAACTCCCCTGGAGACGGTCGACGTCCACAGTCTGAAGCTCATCGGCATCCTGAACAAGGGCGCCGGGGTTTCCCTGGCCATGGTCGAACTTCCCGATGGCAAGAGCTATCTGATCCGCCCCGGGATGACCATCGGACTCTATGACGGTGTCGTGACGTCCATCGGAAACGAAATGCTCGTGGTTGAAGAGGATGTCATCGACGTATTCGGTGAAGCGAAAAAGAGAACAATTAATTTAAGATTGCGGCAAGAGAAGGAGTAGAGTGCTATGAAGATTTTCAGAGCGATATCTGGATTCTTACTTTTAAGTTGTATCGTTGTGCTGACTTCATGCGCAACACACTCCAAGCCTGCCACCACTGACGCCGGTTCTGCGGACGCCTCGCAGATCACGGCCGGGCGTGAAGCCGTGCTGTCGGAATCCCTCGGCAAGACCATGATCGACGTGCCCATAGACGCGGGAACGCAGCTCTATGCCGACTTCGATGGAGACAAAAACGTCAAGATTCTCTTCACGCCCGGTGTCACGGACTTCGTTCTTCCCCTCAACGAGACGGCTCTGGTCAGCCGACTCGAAAAGGAGATGGAAGGCGGACAGGTCAAGGCGCTGAACGTGTCCCTGAACTCCAAGAGCAAGTTCCTTCTTTCCCGCCAGTCCGACAGCCTCGGACGGTTGATGCTCGTCTCCGATGACATCCCCGCCCCGGAACTGCCGAAGAACGTCATCAGTTCGCTCAATTTCAAGCCGAAAAGCGACTCGCTGCAGGTCGTGACCTATTCGAGTCTCCCCTTTGAGGTCGTTCCCGAGCAGGCCGACGCGTTCAGGCTGACCTTCCGCAAGGCGCAGTTCCAGCCGTCCCTGCTCAAGAAATACGACGTGAGCAAGCTCGGCACCAAGATCGAGACCGTGACCGCCTACAACGACCAGGACGGCAACGCCTACCTCGTTTTCGCCGGCGCAGAGAGTCCGACCCTTTCCGTCCTGCGCAAAGGCGACGAGACCCATGTCCTGGTCAAGACGGGCAAGTCCTCTCAATCCGCCGCCATGGCCGCAGCCGACAAGGCCGCCGCCGACGAGCCGGTGTACAAGGAGAGCGAGATTCAGGAACTGAATACGCTCTTCCCGGGCATGAAGGAGAACTATACGGGCGAAAGGATTTCCATCGACCTGCAGAACGCTTCCGTCGAGCAGGTCCTGCGTCTCATCTCCGAGATCAGCGGCTACAACCTCATTCTTGACGATGACATCACCGGGAACATCTCCCTGAAGCTTGTGGACATCCCCTGGGATCAGGCCCTTGACCTCGTGCTCCTGCAGAAGAATCTGGGCATGGTCATCAAGGGCAACATCATGCGCATCGCCTCGGCCACGAAGCTCGAGGCCGAGCGCGCCCAGTTGCAGAAGGCCCGCGAGGCGGCCATCCAGGCTCAGGAGAGCATGCGCAACCTGGCGCCGCTGAAGACCGAGTACATCCAGATCAACTACAACACCGCCGCAGAATTCGAGGGCAAGGTCAAGACCCTGCTGACGCCGAACCGCGGCACCGCTTCTTCCGACCCGCGCACCAACATCCTGATCGTGACCGACACCGAGGAGACGCTGGCCAGGATTGACAGCTTCATCAAGAAATTGGATCGCGCCGAGCGTCAGGTCATGATCGAAGCCCGCCTCGTCTACGCCACCGACGAGTTCCAGCGCAGCCTGGGTGTCAAATGGGGTACGACCTTCCAGACCGAAACCGATGAGAATCTGCCCAGCGAACAGTGGCGCGGAACTTTTGCGTCGACCGGCCTGAATGCCATCAACACCGCAAACGGCATCACGTTGGGCGGAACAGTCGGCAAGTTTCTCGGCGAGGACCTTTTCGCCTTGGATGCGTCCTTGCAGCTTGGAGAGCAGAAGAATCTGGTCAAGACGATATCAGCGCCTCGTGTGCTGACCTTGAACAACAACCGTGCGGAAATTCAGCAGGGCACGAAACTCGCAACGGCCACGGAGTCGGAAAGCGGCGGCACGACGACCGAATACGAAGAAGCGGTGCTGAAGATATCGGTGCTGCCGCAGATTACGCCTGACAACAAACTGATTCTCGACCTCGATATCAGCGATGACAGCCCCAAGAGCGACGGCCGGGACATCGACACCAAGTCGACCAAGACCAAGATGATGGTCAGCGACCGCGAGACCATCGTCATCGGAGGCGTGCTGAAGACAACGGAAAGCACCGAGAAGAGCCAGATCCCCGGCTTGGGAGACGTTCCCGGACTGGGTTGGCTGTTCAAGAATACCTACGACACAAAGAACAAGGCCGAACTCCTGATCTTCATTCAGCCACGCATTCTTTAGCCGCTTGAGAGTTCACCGCGCCAAAAGGCCGCCTGTCCCAGGCGGCCTTTTTTGTCACGCAGTGCCGGCCGCGGTCGGCAAGGGCATCCGCCCTGGGTACAAAGAAAAAGGCATGCACCGTTGACGCTCCCGCGGTGCATGCCTATATGCTGGCTGATTCAGGATGTGCCCGGTACTTTGACCAATCGTAACCGTCAGACTGAAACTTTCTCCGGGAAAAGCGTGTTGGCGTCGAAGTAATGGCCGCGTACGCACTGCGCATAGGCGTTGATGTCGGCGCCGGCGATGGCCTCGTACATCATGCGGTGCTTGTCGACCTGCGCATTGAGCAGGGACGCGGCATGATCGTAATAGACCGCGATATAGGTCCAGTAGTAGTTGCCGAGAGAGTGCCACGCCTTGGCCAGGGATTCGCTGTGCGCGCCCTGGACGATGGCGAGATGAAAGGCCATGTCGTTCTTGCGCATGTTCTTCGTGTCGTTCATGTCGACGCAGGCGGCCATGTTGTCGACGCAGCTCTTGAGATAGTCCAGGTCCAGATACTTTGAGCGGTGCTTTATAACGCTCCAGCGCACGGCGAGGGCCTCGATTTCGGTGCGCACGTCGTAGTAGTCGTTGAGCTGTTCCTTGCTCAGAGTCCTGATCCGCGTTCCCTTGTAGGGTTCGGTCTCCAGCACGCCCTGGGCGATAAGGTCACGGATGGCTTCGCGGACGGCTCCCTGACTGATGGAAAGTTCACGAGCGAGCTTGGACTCGATGATCTTGTCACCAGGGTTGAGGTCTCCGCGCAAAATCGAATCCATGAGGTATTCCGCGACGTCATCCCGCAACACCCTTCTTTTCAACAAACTTTTCGTTTCCATCGTATATGTCCTTATCATGCAGTCAGGAAGCAGAAGTCACCGGTGCTTCTTTTTTGAGGAATTATCATGCGTCAGATTGCTGGTGGTCAAAAAATGCCTGACAATATTTTTCTCGACAGGGTTTGTGCATTCGTAATGGGCGACAACCATGGTTTCCCCATGAAGGCGGCTTGCCCTGACAAAGCTGCACGGGAGCAGCATGGGATGGTCGTGATGGGGGAACGAAAAAAGAACTTCAAATCCTGCGTCAAATTCATGTTCGGCGTCAGCGTTTTTCAGAAGTATCTGTAATGCCGATGATGACATGTTCACGATCGTTCCGTTATGGAAAAATGCTGATCCATTGTTCTTGAAAAAAATGACTGCTGAAATGGAACATTGCTTTCGATGGCTGAGCCGTTTCTCGTCAGGAGATGTCATGGGGGCTTCCTGACAGAGAATGTGTTCAGTGAGGACGTCTTCAATCAAAGATGAAATGGTCTTGTTTTCAATCCGGCAAGCTGCTTTGAGTTTTGCGAGAGTGATTTCATCGGTACGGAATGAAATCTTGGTGTTTTTGCGTGGAGTGGGTTTATGATGAGCGTCCATGATGCACACGTCCCTGCGGGATCACGAGTCACAAGTTTATTTCTTCAATAATTTTTTTTGGTTATTTCACATTTCCGGTTGTTTTTCAATAATCTTTTTTCTGTAATAGTTTTCGGCGTTCGCTATCACAGGTCTTTTATTGAATTTTTCACTTCCGGCAGTTTCATGCGGGCATGGAGTGTCGGACGTCAAAAATTCCGCCGATGAGCGCTTTTCAAGAGGATCTTGTTGCCGGCATGAGCGGAAAAGGGCGTAGCCGTGCAGTAAGGACATGTCCGACGAGTCGGTCGAGGCAAACTTGCCTGCCGCGTACAAGTCAGAAGTACAAGAATAAGCCTGGAAAACCGGCGCCGAGATTTTGTGATGGTGGTGATTGGTGGTTAATATGATTACAAGTTGAAATACGATCTTATTATTGATATGTACACAAGTGGTCACCCTTATGGTTCCTCGCCGGAAGGCCGACAGGCCCGGTCTTGACGTGATTGAGTCTCGGATTGCCCTGAGAAATGGATGGACGGCGGCGTTTCATTGGTCCAGTGCATCTCGATGATTCTCATGTGCATCCTGATATTTTTTGCGGATTATTGTATATGAATTTTGTCAGTCTATAGTTCCCGGGCGTTGCGTGTTGTTGTGCGCAAGGTTGGACAGTGGCAGTTGTCGGTATGTCGGTGCGGGATCGTGAGACAATACACATGGTGAATAATATTTCCTTGACTTATCGTGAGATAATTTTATTAACTAATTTTCGATAATTGTTCGCATAATTTACTCGGTGTAATTTTTGTTCTTATAATGTATAGGGCTATTGTTTAAATCTTTTCCTGTACAAGATCAATTTATTTTCAGTTATTCTTTCTGTCAGTATTCTTAAAATTTCTTTCATTTTCTTGTGTATCCGAGAGGTTTCCTTGCATCACGGGATTGCAATAGTCGGCTTTTCGTTTCGATTTCCTGGAGATTTGAACGATGAAGGTATTTTTTGGGATGCTCTGGTAAGTAGTGAGTACTTAGTCGCTCATATCCCCTCTGAGCGCTGGGCCGTAGAGGAATTGCGGCATGCCAAGCGCGCCGAACCCGGACGCAGCGTCACGTTTTCCGCCGGCGTACTTTCCCGTGTCGATGAGTTCGATGCGCAATTCTTCGGCATCTCGCCTCGCGAAGCGAGGACGCTCGATCCGCAGCAGCGCCTGTTGTTGGAGTTGGCTTGGGAGGCAATGGAAAACGGCTACATATTGCCATCCTCTTTAGCTGGATCTGATTGCGCAGTTTATGTCGGTATTTCTGGAATAGACTACGGAACACGCTGTATGGACGATATGGCGGTGATGACGTCTCATTCCATGACCGGAAACGCTCCCAGCATCGCATCCAACCGGCTTTCGTACGCCTTCGATCTTCGCGGTCCTTCCCTGTCCATAGATACCGCCTGCTCGTCTTCCCTGGTGGCCCTGCATCACGCCTGCGCGTGCCTGCGTTCGGGCGGGGCTTCCGCCGCCCTCGTCGGCGGCGTGAACATGCTGCTGCACCCGTCGCCGTTCGTGGGCTTCACCAAGGCGTCGATGCTCTCTGCCGACGGGCGCTGCAAGGCCTTCGACGCTTCCGGGGACGGCTATGTGCGCGCCGAAGGCGGGGCCGTGCTGCTGCTCAAGCCCCTGGACAAGGCGCTGGCCGACGGGAATTCCATCAAGGCGGTCATCCTCGGCAGCGGCGTCAATTCCGACGGGGGGCGCACGACGGGGCTGACAATCCCGAGCGTCGAGGGGCAGGTCGAGCTCCTGAGCGAGGTCCTGGCCCAGAGCGGACTTGAACCCGGCGACATCGCGTTCATCGAGGCCCACGGCACCGGAACCGCAGTGGGGGATCCCGTCGAGGCCGCGGCCATCGGCCGGGTGTATGGGCAGGGGCGACGTTCCCCCTTGCCCGTCGGGTCGGTCAAGACCAACCTCGGGCACCTTGAATCGGCGTCGGGCATGGCGGGGCTGGTCAAGGCGCTTCTGTGCCTGCGCAACCATGAGCTGCCGCCGAGCCTGCACCTCACGACGCCCAACCCGGCCATCGACTTCGCCGGCTTGAACATCGAAGTGGCCACCCGGCGCATGCCCCTTGGCGCCGATGGCGGCAAGCCGCTGGTGGCGGGCGTGAACTCCTTCGGTTTCGGCGGGACCAACGCCCACGTCCTGCTCCAGGAATTCCGTCGCGAGGATCCGGCCCCGGTCGAGGGAGCGGAAGGGTCCTGTCCTCCGCTCTTCCTGTCCGCGCGCACCGAGGCCGCCCTGCGCGACATGGCCGGAAGGTACGCCGCATGCCTGGAACCGACGTCCGCCGCACACTTCTATGACGTGGCCCGTGCCGCGTCTTCCGGGCGCGAACGCCTGGAGAAACGGCTGGCCCTCGCCGCGAGTTCGCCGCAGGAGGCCCTGCATGATCTCGCCGGATATGCCGAAGGCGGTTCGCCGGCGAGGATCTTCGTCGAGGACGCCCTGCCCGATGCCGGAGGCGTGGCCTTCGTTTATTCGGGCAACGGGGCGCAGTGGCTGGGCATGGCGCGCGCTCTTTTGGCGGAGTCCCAGCGTTTTGCCGGAATACTGGCGGACATCGATGCGCAGGTGCGACGCCTCGCGGGATTTTCGATCCTCAAGGAACTCCTGGCCGATGAGTCCGACGCCAGGCTCCACGATACCGTCGTGGCGCAGCCGCTGCTTTTCGCCATCCAGGTCGGCGTCACCACGCTGCTTGAGGACCGTGGGGTCAAACCGCAAGGTGTCGCCGGGCACAGCGTGGGCGAGGTCGCCGCGGCGTGGGCCGCTGGTGCGCTGACGCTGGAGCAGGCAGTGCGGGTCATCGTTTTCCGCAGCGCGGCCCAGGGCGCCACGCATGGCCTGGGGAAGATGGCCGCCGCGTCCATTTCCAGGGGTGAGGCCCAGGACGTGCTGTCCGGCTTCGGCGACGCCCTGGACGTGACCATTGCCGCCGTGAACAGCCCGCATATGGTCACCTTCGCCGGCAGCGTCGACGACATGACCGTCCTCGGCGAGCGCTTTAAATCAGGAAACGTGCACTTCAAGCTGCTGGATCTCGACTATGCCTTCCACAGCCGGCACATGGACTCCGTCCGGGACAGCCTCATCCGCAATCTGGGCGACCTTGTGCCTTCTCCGTGCGGCAAGGCGGTTTTCGTTTCGGCCGTAAGCGGGGATGTCCTTGACGGGTCGGCCCTCGACGCCGGCTATTGGTGGCGCAATGTGCGCGAAACCGTCAATTTCGAAGCCGCTGTCGCCGCGCTTGTCACGACCGGTTGCCGTGTCTTCGTCGAAATCGGGCCCCACGCCATCCTGCAACGCTACATGCGTGACACCCTGGCCTCCCTGGACGTGAAGGGGAGGGTGCTGCCCACGCTGCGGAAGAATGCCGACGGCCTGGAGCGCGTCGTCGAAGCGGCCTTGCGCGTTCATCTCCTTGCCGATTCGCTTCCCCGGGACGTCTTTTTCCCCCATGCAGGGCGTGACGTGCGCCTGCCGAGCTACCCGTGGCAGCACGAGCGCTTCTGGCATCCGGTTTCCAGCGAGAGCCTCGGAAGCATCGACCGCCGCCGGGTGCACCCCCTGTTGGGCTGGCCCCTGCCCGGGCAGGATCACGTCTGGGAAAACGTGCTCGACCCCGTCGTCCTGCCGTGGCTTGGCGACCACAAGGTCGGCGGGGTTGTGGTGTTCCCCGGGACGGCCTACGCCGAGATGGGGCTGGCCGCCGCGCGTCGATGGCTCGGGGATGGGGTCCTTGCCCTGGAGGAACTGGATATCCTGGCCCCCATGGTTTTCGACGGCGAGCACGCCCGCACCCTGCAGCTGGCCCTCGACCCCGCGGATGGCGGCTTTCGGATCCGCAGCCGCCAGCGTCTGAGCGACGATCCGTGGACGCTCCACGCCACCGGCCGGATCATCGTCGTCGAATCCGGAATTTCCGTGCCCCTTCTGCCCGACGTATCGTCGTCGGCCGACTGCATTGCCAGCGCGGACCACTACCGCATGGCTGCCGATCTGGGGCTGGACTACGGCCCGGCCTTTCAGGGGCTCGACCGCGCCCTGGTGGACGGGGACACGCTCACGGGCGTCCTGCGGGCGGCCATGCCGGAACTTGGGGACGGATACCTGATCCACCCGGCGCAGATGGACGTGTGCGCCCAGTCGTTGCTGGACTTCTACCGGGACGCGATCGTGGCCGGGGAAGGGGTGACCCTGCTTCCGGTCAGGACAGGCCGCCTGCTGCTGTTGCGGCGGGGCCGCGCGGCGGCGCTGCGCACCCGGCTGCGCCGCCGCGGCGCCCGTTCGGTGCTGGCGGATTTCGATCTGCTGGATGCCGCGGGAGAAGTCATGGCCGTCATGCGGGACTGCCGTTTCCGCGCCGTGCCGCTGGCCAGGCGCGACGCATCCCGCAGCGCCTCCTGGAGGGTTGTCCCGCGCTTGAGCCCCCATCCGGGCGACGAGTCGGAAAGCCCGATGCCGCCCGTGGAAGAAATCATGACGTGGTGCCGCACCTCCCTCGAAGGATTGGAGCCGCAGCGCCGGGCATGGTTCGAAGAGGCCCTGCCGCTGCTCGAAGCCCTGGTCCTGGCCATGGCCCGCGAGGGGTTCGAACGTCTGGCCGCAAAGGCGTCTTCCGCGGCCCCGTCGCCGGCGGAGCTTTCCTCCCCGTACGGCCGCTGGCTCAGGGGGCTGTTGCAGCGGGAGGGCATGCTCCGATTCCATGACGGCAGCTGGCTGCCGGCGGAAGCGCCTGACCTGCCCGCGGCCGCTGAAATCTGGCGGACCCTGCTGCGCGATTTTCCCGCATGCCTGCCGCAGCTGGCCCTCTTGGGGCGCGTGGGTCTGCACCTCCCCAGCCTCCTGGCCGAACCCGGGATGCACCGTGATTTTCTGGCGTCCCTGCAGGCTGCGCCCGTTGCTGAATCGTATTATGCCGATCCGGCCTATCTCGGCGTCGGCACCGCCCTCGCGGGCGCCCTGAACGGGATCGCGGCGGGCTTGCCCGCGGGGCGGCGGTTGCGCGTGCTGGAAGTCGCCGCCGGGGCGGACGACCTGATGCGCGAGCGGTGCCGCATCCTGCCGGAGGACAGGCTGGACTACGTCCTGGCCTTTGCCGATGACAGGGTGCTCGAACGGCGGATGGCAGAGTTCCGGGACATGCCCGCGGTCACCCTGACGAGCATGGACTGCGCGCAGTGGACGCTTGCGGACGAGAGCATCCGGCAGCAAGGGTTCGACGCGGTCATCCTCGGCCATGCCCTGCACCGGGCGCACGCACCCCGCGGGGCCCTGGCCCGGGTCAGGGGCTGGCTCGCACCCGGCGGGCTGCTGCTGGCTGCCGAGCGGCATCCCGACTGGAGCGCCGATTTTCTGGCCGGGCTCGACGAGAGGCGGTGGTTCGAAAGCCTGCCTGACGAAACCGGCCGCACGGAGCCCCTCTCGCCCCTCCGTGGGCCGGAGGACTGGCAGGCGGCGCTGCGTGAGGAGGGCTTCGAGGACGTGGCCTGCTTCACGGAACCGGCCGCCGGTCGGCTCGCCGAGGGCGCGTACCTCGTCATGGGCCGCCGCCCGTCCGCGGCTGCGCCGGAACTGTCCGCGTGCGCGTCCGACGTGTGGCTGCTCCTGGCCGACGACGCCTCGGCGGACGCTGCGGACATGGTGCGGGCGGACCTGGAAGCCCGGGGGGGGAAGGTCACCGTGGCGCACCCCCCGCGACTCGGCCCTCTGCCCGAAGCGGACCACGTGGTCCTGCTCCTGGGCTGGAGACTGCCGGTCGAGGAGTCCGAGAAGCTGCTGTCCGAGACGCTCTCTTGCGTCCAGGAACTGGCCGGGCGGGCCGACAGCGCCCCGAAGCTCTGGATCGTGACCAGCGGCGGGGCGCTGGCGTCGGGCCTGCCCCCCGGAAGGGAGCGCAACCCGGTCCAGGCGGCGCTGTGGGGCTTCGGACGCGTGGTCATGAACGAACTGCCCGCGCTCCGCTGCACCCTCATCGATGTCGAGGCGGACGCCGCCGCGGACATGGGTGGCCGGCTTGCCAGGGAACTGCTGTCTCCCGACGGGACGAGCGAGATCCTGCTCGACGGCGAGGGCAGGCACAGCCTCGTTCTGGTCGAGGAGGACGACGCCGTCGCCCATGCCCGGGTCGAACGCTTCCGGCTGGATTTTCGTGTGCCCGGTCGCCTGCGCAACCTCCTGTGGCTGCCCGACACGGAGCGGGAGCCGGCTGCGGACCTCGTGGAGGTGCGTACCATGGCCGTCGGCCTCAACTTCCGCGACGTCATGTACCTCATGGGGCTGCTGCCCGACGAGGCCCTGGAGAAGGGGTTTGCCGGGCCCACGCTCGGGCTGGAGTTTGCCGGCGTCGTTACCCGCGTCGGGGCGGCGGTGCGCGGCCTGCAGCCCGGCGACCATGTCATGGGTTTCGGACCGGCCTGCTTTTCCTCCCATGTGGTCACACCGGCCCACGCCCTGATGCCCATGCCCGAGGGCTGGGGCTTCGAGGCCGCCGCCACGGTGCCGACGGTCTTCCTGACGTCCTACTACGCCTTGAAGCATCTGGCGGACCTGCAGCCCGGGGAGCGGGTGCTCATCCACGGCGGCGCCGGCGGGGTGGGCATGGCGGCCATACAGCTGGCACGGCATCTCGGCGCCGAGATCTTCGCCACGGCGGGCAGCGACGTGAAGCGGGATCTGGTGCGGCTCCTGGGAGCGGATCATGTTTTTGATTCGCGCAGCCTCGGCTTTGCCGACGACATCCTGGCCGCAACCGACGGACAGGGCGTGGACGTGGTGCTCAACTCCCTGTCGGGCGAAGCCGTCCGCCGCAACCTGCGCGTGCTCAAACCCTTCGGCCGCTTCCTGGAACTGGGCAAGCGCGACTTCTTCGAGAACACGCACATCGGTCTGCGCCCCTTCAAGGACAACATCAGCTATTTCGGCATCGACGCCGACCAGCTGCTGACCGGCCGGCCGCGGCTGGCCGCCCGCCTGCTGGAGGAGGTCATGGACCTGTTCCGCGCCGGCCTGCTCACGCCCCTGCCGTACAGCGTTTTCCCGGCCGAGAGGGTGGTCGACGCCTTCCGGTGCATGCAGCAGGCCCGGCACATGGGCAAGATCGTGGTTTCGCTGGGCGGCGCGCCTCCGCGCGTCCGCCGCGGGGCCCCGGCGGCGAAGCCCGTTCGCTTCGCGCATGACGACACGTGGCTCGTCACGGGCGGCCTGGCCGGATTCGGTCTGGAGTCGGCGCGCTGGCTGGCCGCGCGGGGCGTGGGCAATCTCGTCCTTCTGAGCCGGCGCGGGCTCGGGGCGCCGGGAGCCCGGGAAGCCATGGAGGAACTGGCGGCCCGGGGGGTGAAAACCCTGGCCCTGGCCTGCGACGTGACCGATGCCGCATCGCTGGCGGAAACCTTGCGGCAGGCGGCGGCGGAACTGCCGCCCGTCCGCGGCGTGCTGCATGCGGCCATGGTCCTGGACGACCGGCTCATCGCGAACCTCGACGCCGGGAGCATGAGCGCCGTGCTGCGGCCCAAGCTGCTGGGCGCATGGAACTTGCATAATTTGACCCGGGACCTGCCCATCGAGCATTTTGTGCTCTATTCGTCGATCACGACGAGCATCGGCAACCCCGGCCAGGCCAACTACGTGACGGCCAACGCCGGACTCGAGGCCCTGGCGCAGCTGCGCAGGCAGGCGGGACTGCCGGCGACATGCGTCGGCTGGGGGCCCATCGGGGACGCCGGCTACCTGACCCGCAACACGGCCGTCCGCGACAGCCTGGCCCAGCGCCTGGGAGGCGCGCCCCTTGCGGCGGCCGAAGCCCTGAGGAGCCTGGACGGGAAGCTCGGTTCCGACCACGTTGATGCCGTGGCGAACATGGACTGGGAAGTGCTGAGCCGCTTCCTGCCCTCGGCCGAGGGCTCCCGCTTCGCTGTGCTCAACAGGCGTCGCACGGACGTGGTCACGGATGACGCCGGGCTGGATTTTCGCGCCCTGGCCGCAGAGAAGAGCGTCGAGGAACTGACCGGGATGGTGCGGGGCCTTGTCTTGCAGGAAGTGGCGCAGATCCTGTCCCTGAGCGTGGAGCGCATCGATCCCGAGCGGCCGCTGCACGACTTGGGCATGGATTCTCTCATGGCCGTGGAACTGGCCCTGGGGCTGGAGAAGCGCTTCGGCGTGCAGTTCCCGGTCATGCTGCTCAACGAGTCGCCGTCGTCCGCCAGGGTTGCCGGGCGAATCGTCGAGCGCCTCACGGAATCGAAGGAATCCGGTCATGACGGTACCGCCCTTGTGGGAGACATCGTGCGCAGGCACGGCGAACAGGTGAGCGCCGAGGACATGGCGCGCATGGCGCGAGACGCCGGTGCGGTCCACGGCCGGGAGGCGAGGGCGTAAGCAATGAGCGGTATGAACAAGGCGCAACTCATCGGCCGCATCCTGGGGCGGAAAATGGATCCGAAAGCCGCCTCCCCGGCAATGCGGGAAGGGGACGCGGTCACGGACCGCCTGACGCGCTTCGACAGCCATCCGGGCTACAAGGAGATGCAGGTCCTCATGGCGGCCACCAGGACCTTCGGCGTCGACAACCCGTTCTTCCGCACGCACGAGGGCCTGGCCACCTCGACCACGACCATCGGCGGGCGGCGGTACCTCAACTTCTCCAGCTACGACTATCTGGGTCTCAACGGCCACCCCGAGGTGAACCAGGCCGCCAAGGACGCCATCGACCGCTACGGCGTCTCGGCCTCGGCCAGTCGCCTCGTGGCCGGCGAACGGCCCGTCCAGCGCGAACTGGAGGAGGCCCTGGCCGACGCGTACGGGGTCGAGGACTGCGTCGTCTTCGTCAGCGGCCACGCCACCAACGTCTCGACCATCGCCACGCTGTTCGGTCCCAGGGACATCGTCATCCACGACAGCCTGATCCACAACAGCGTCCTCGAGGGCGTCAGGCTGTCCGGGGCGGCGCGCCGCAGTTTCCCGCACAACGACACGGCGGCCCTGGACTCCATCCTGACCGACATCCGCGGCCAATTCGAGCGGGCACTGATCGTCGTCGAGGGCCACTACAGCATGGACGGCGACATCCCCGACCTGCCCGCGCTCATTGCGATCAAGCGCCGGCACGCATGCTTCCTGATGGTCGACGAGGCCCATGCACTGGGCGTCCTCGGCCGGACCGGGAGGGGAGTGGCCGAACATTTCGGGAGCGACCCCAGGGACGTGGACATCTGGATGGGCACCCTGTCCAAGACCCTGGCCGGCTGCGGGGGCTACGTGGCCGGCGAGCGCGCCCTGGTGGAGCACCTCAAGTACGCCGCGCCCGGCTTCGTCTACAGCGTCGGCATCGCTCCGCCCCTGGCCGCGGCGTCCCTGACGGCCCTGCGCATCATGCGCCGGGAGCCCGAGCGCGTCGGGCGGCTGCAGGAAAACGGCCGCCTGTTCCTGAAACTGGCCGCGGAAGCGGGCCTCGACGTCGGCACGTCCCGAGGCTTCTCCATCATCCCGGTCATCACCGGCAGCTCCCTCAAGGCCGTCAGGCTGTCGGGCGCGTTCTTCGAGCACGGCATCAACGTGCAGCCCGTGATCCATCCCGCCGTGGAGGAGAAGGCCGCGCGCCTGAGATTCTTCCTGACCGAAACGCACAGCGAAGCCGACATGCGCCTGGCATGTGAAACCGCGAAAAAACTGATCTACCAAGGAACACGCATATGAAAGTTGGTACAGGAATGTCCGTGAAACTCGCCATGTCGTGCGCAGTGCTGCTCCTGGGACTGTCCGGATGCGCCACCATGCCGGGGTGGCTCTCCTCCTCCGGCGCGAGCCGGCAGCAGGTGCAGCAGAACCATGATACGGGCCGCATCCAGGGCATCCAGCTCGTGGACGTCAACGACTCCCTGGCCAGGCGGCTGGCCGAGGCCAAGAAGCTCGGCCGTTTCGACGCGATCTTCTCGCAGTCCGGCATCGACACGCATCTGGTCGGCCCCGGCGACGTCATCGAAATCTCGGTCTGGGAGACGCCGCCGGCCATGCTTTTCGGGGCCGGGCTGTTCAATCCCATGGACGGGACCATGACGTCGCAGGCCGTGACCCTCCCGGGCCAGATGGTCAATTTCGACGGCATGATCACCGTGCCCTTTGCCGGTCGCGTCCCGGTCAAGGGCCGCACGACCCAGGAAATCGAATCGGTCATCGTCAAGCGCCTGCAGGGCAAGGCCAACCAGCCCCAGGTGCTGGTACGCGTGGTCAAGAACAACACGTCCAACGTGACGCTCGTCGGCGAGGTCGGCAAAAGCGCGCTCATCCCCCTGACCCCCAAGAGGGAGCGCCTGCTCGACGCCCTGGCCGAGGTCGGGGGCGTCAAGCACCCGGTCGACCGCATGGCGATCCAGCTCTCCCGCGAGAGCGTGACGGCCGTCATGCCCCTCGACGCGGTCATCCGCGACCCCAGGCAGAACATCCCGCTCATGCCCGGCGACGTCGTCACCGCCCTGTTCCAGCCCCAGAGCTTTTCGGTCCTGGGCGCCACGGGCAAGAACGAGGAGATCCCCTTCGAGGCCCAGGGCATCTCCCTGGCCCAGGCCCTGGCGCGTTCGGGCGGCCTGCACGACAACCGCGCCGACGCCCGCGGCGTCTTCATCTTCCGCTTCGAGGACGAGAAGCTCCTCGACCCCAAGACCCCGCTTGCACGGACGGCCGACGGCACGGTCCCGGTGGTCTACCAGGTGGATCTTCGCGACCCGGCGTCCTTCTTCGTGACCCAGAATTTCCCGGTCCAGAACCGCGACGTCATCTACGTGGCCAATTCCCCGGCCGCCGAGTTCGAGAAGTTCCTGAGACTCATCGTCTCCGTGGCGAACCCGGCCATGACCATCAACAACAACATGCAGCGGCTCTTCCAGCAGTAGGCTTCAGAACTATGCGCAGTCCCCTTTCCGTCACCGTCGCCGTCTGGCGCGCCATCTTCCTGCGCGAGGCCCTGGACCGGCTCTTCAGGGAGCGCGGGGCGTGGTTCTGGCTGCTGATCGAGCCCCTGACGCATATCGGCTTTCTCGCTTTCCTGTGGGGAGTCGTGCGCAGAACCGAAATGGGCGGGATGGACGTCGTCGTGTGGCTGATGGTCGGCATGCTGGCCTTCTTCCTCTTCCGGCGTACGGGCGTCCAGGTCATGTACTCCGTGGACTGCAACCGTCCCCTCTTCGTCTACCGCCAGGTCAAGCCGTTCGATACGGCCATCGTGCGGGGAGGGCTCGAGGCGTTCATCCTGGTTCTCGAATCCGTGATCATCATCACCATCGTGAACCTCCTGGGGCGGGACGCGATCCCCGGCGACCCCCTGCTGGTGCTCGGGGCCGTGGGGGGCTTGTGGCTTTTCGGGATGGGGTACGGGCTCATCACCTCGGTGCTCATGGAACTCGTCCCGGAACTGGAGCACATCTTCAAGATCCTGATGTTGCCCCTGTACCTGATATCGGGGGTCATCTGGCCGTTGTCATCGATCCCCTTGCCATATCGGGACTACCTCATGGTCAACCCTGTGGCTCACGGCATCGAAGCCGTGCGGCTCGGGTTCCTGTCCCACTACCACGCGACCCCCGGCGTCAGTTTGTGGTATCTCTACGGGTGCGCGACGGTCAGCCTGTTTCTCGGGCTGCTTCTCTATCGACGTTACGTTTTGAGGCTGGTGATGCAATGATCCACATCGAAGACGTCCACAAACGCTACAAGACCGATCACGGCATGGGGCGGTGGGTACTGCAGGGCATCTCCCTGACCATCCCGGCCAGGACGAACGTCGGCCTGATCGGCGTCAACGGCGCGGGCAAGTCGACCCTGCTGCGCATCATCGGCGGCATGGATTTTCCGAACAAGGGGCGCGTCGTGCGGCAGTGCCGCGTTTCCTGGCCCATGGGGCAGGGAGGGCTGGAAGGGACCCTGACCGGCCGCCAGAACGCCAAGTTCGTCTGCCGCGTGCACGGCCGGCAGGACGACCTGGCTGACCGCCTGGCCTTTGTGCAGGGTTTTTCGGAACTGGGCGAGGCCTTCGACGAACCGATCAAGACCTACTCCTCGGGCATGCGGGCGCGCCTGCAGTTCGCCCTGTCCCTGGCCTTCGATTTCGACGTCTACATTTCCGACGAAGTCACGGCCGCGGGCGATGCCGCATTCCGGAAGAAGACCGCCGCGGCGTTCAGGGACATGGCCGACCGGGCCGGGCTGATCATGGTGGCTCACGACGAGGGCACGCTCAAGCAGTTCTGCCAGGCCGGCATCTGGATCAACGAGGGCAAGGCCCATTGGTTCGACCGGATCGACGACGCGCTGCAGGCGTACAGGGAAACCATCCCAAAATAGGCAACAGGGCTGAAGCTGAAAAACGGCACCGCCGCAACCGACGCGGTCTCACCTCCAGAAAAGGGCAAGCTGTCATCACCATGAAATTATTTCGCACTCTGATCTACGCCACGTTCGTTTTCGCGCTGGCCGCTTCGATATACTGGGTTTTGCTGGCCTCGGACCGCTTCGTCTCGGACGCCAACGTGATCATCCGCAAGACGGATTCATTGAATGCACCGACCATGGACATCTCCATGTTCATGTCCGGCATGGCGGGCGCCAGCCGACCCAACCAGCTGCTGCTGCGGGAATACCTGCTGTCCGTGGACATGCTCAGGAAACTCGATGCGGCTTTCGACCTGCGCTCCCATTACAGCGACAAGAGCCGCGACATCGTCTCGCGCATGTGGTTCACGGACGCGTCCATGGAGTGGTTCCATCGCCATTACCTGTCGCGCGTCGACGTCGAGTACGATGACTTTTACGGGGTGCTGCGCATCCGAGTCCAGGCGTACAACCCGGAGATGGCTCAGGCCGTCGGCAGGATGCTTGTCCAGGAAGGCGAGCGCTACATGAACCAGATCGGTCACGAGCTGGCGGAGGCGCAGGTGGGATACCTCATCTCCCAGGTGGACCTGGCCCAGAATCGTTTCCAGCAGGCCAGGCAGGCCCTGCTCGCTTTCCAGAACGAGAAGGGGCTGGTTTCTCCCAAGTCGACTGCCGAAAGCATCAATGAAATCATCGCCAGGCTCGAAGGGCAACGCACGCAGCTGCAGACGCAGCTGGCTTCCCTGCCCAGGACGCTGGACCGCAACCACCCCAACATCACCATGCTCACACAGGCCCTGGCGGCAGTGAACCGTCAGATCGACCAGGAAAAGGCCAAGCTGGCCGCGCCGTCGGGCAGGACGCTCAACTACACGGTCGAGGAGTTCGAGAGGCTGCAGATGGAAGTGGGTTTCACCCATGACATCTACAAGACGGCCCTTGTGGCCCTGGAAAAGGGGCGCATCGACTCGACGCGCATGCTCGAAAAGGTTTCGGTGCTGCAGGCCCCGACGCTTCCGGAATACCCCATGGAGCCCGACCGTCCGTACAACACGGTCGTGACCCTGCTGTTCGCAGGCTTGCTCGTGGGGATTCTGAAGCTGCTGGAGAGCATCATGCTCGACCACGTAGACTGATGGGGAGGGGAGGCTGCCTGAAAAATCCCTTCTGGACTGCGTTGCGAGCCGATTTTGAAAGACTCATGTAGACGGCTACACTTCGCCTTCCAAAATCGGCTCGCGCCTTGCCAGAATGGTTTTTGAACAGCCTCCAAGAGATTGGATCCAACGTGGATGATAACAGGGAAAATATGAAGGTCCTCACCGTGTTCGGCACCCGGCCCGAAGCCATCAAGATGGCGCCCGTGGTCAAGGCGCTGTCGGCCGACCCGGCCTTTGACGCCAGAGTCTGCGTCACGGCCCAGCATCGGCGGATGCTTGATCAGGCGCTGAGCCTTTTCGCCATCAGGCCGGACTTCGACCTCGACCTCATGCGGCCCGGCCAGGACCTGTCCGACATGACCGCCGACGTGCTGCTCGGCATGCGCGGGGTGTACCGGACATGGCGCCCGGATCTAGTCCTTGTCCACGGCGACACGACCACGACCCTCGCCGCCGGCCTGTCGGCCTTCTACGCGAAGATCAGGGTCGGGCACGTCGAGGCGGGGTTGCGCACCTTCGACAAATACGCGCCGTGGCCGGAGGAGATGAACCGCAGCATCGCCGGTGTGGTCGCGGACCTGCACTTCGCCCCGACCGCCAGGGCCCGGGCGAACCTGTTGCGGGAGGGTGTCCCCGACAGCGCCGTTCACGTCACGGGGAACACCGTCATCGACGCCTTGCAGGACGTCGTTCGCCGCTTGCGTGGGGATGCCGTGCTGCGCAGGGACGTCGAGGCGGGGTTCGGCTTTCTGGATCCCGGCAAGCGTATCGTGCTCGTCACGGGCCACCGCCGTGAAAATTTCGGCCGGGGCTTCGAGAACATCTGCCGGGCCTTGGCCGACATCGCGGCCAGGGGGGACGTTCAGGTGGTGTATCCGGTGCACCTCAACCCCAACGTGCAGGACCCCGTCCGCCGCATCCTGGCCGCAGTGACAGGCGTCACGCTGCTGGAACCGCTGGACTATCTGCCTTTCGTGCACCTGATGGACCGCAGCGCCCTCGTCATCACCGACTCCGGCGGCGTGCAGGAAGAGGCCCCGTCGCTGGGCAAGCCGGTGCTGGTCATGCGTGACGTCACCGAACGTCCCGAGGCGGTGGAGGCCGGCACCGTGAAACTCGTCGGCACCGACCGGGCCAGGATCGTCTCCGAGGCAAACCGCCTGCTCGACGATCCCGCCGCCTACGAGGCCATGTCCCGCGCCCACAACCCTTACGGCGACGGCATGGCCGCAAGCCGGATCCGGGAGATCCTGCATGCGGCCTGAATGGCGCGGGTCCTACCCCGGCCGCCGGGCCTTCCCCGGCGGCCGCGTCCCGGCCGGCAGCGCCGGGTGCGCGCCATGCCGACGACAACGTTCCGGGATCGAACAATTTTTTCAAGCATTGAAGTGACGCATGTTCAACACCATTTCCATGATCGGCCTCGGCTACATCGGCCTCCCCACGGCGACGCTCCTTGCCTCGCGCAAGAAGAAGGTCGTCGGCGTCGATGTCAACCGGCACGCCGTGGACACCATCAACCAGGGCAAGATCCACATCGTGGAGCCGGACCTGGACATGTTGGTCCAGGCCGCGGTGGCGTCCGGCTACCTCCGGGCCACCACCGTGCCGGAACCGGCCGACGCCTTTCTCATCGCCGTGCCGACCCCATTCACGGACGGGCACAAGCCGGACCTGAGCTGCGTCAGGGCCGCGGCGCGGGCCATCGCCCCGGTTCTCGGAAAGGGCGCTCTGGTCATTCTGGAATCGACGTCGCCGGTGGGGACCACGGAAAAGCTGGCCCGATGGCTGGCGGAAGCCCGGCCGGACCTGACCTTCCCCCAGCAGGCCGGTGAGGCGGCGGACGTGCAGATCGCCTATTGCCCCGAACGGGTGCTGCCGGGCCGGGTGGTGCACGAACTGGTGGACAACGACCGGGTCATCGGCGGCATGACCGGGACCGCCACCGCCATGGCCTCGGAATTGTACAGGATATTCGTGCGCGGCGACCTCATCGCCGCCAATGTGCGCACCGCCGAGATGTGCAAGCTGGCCGAGAACAGCTTCCGCGACGTGAACATCGCCTTTGCCAACGAGCTGTCCATGATCTGCGACAAACTGGACATCGATGTGCACGAACTCGTTCGTCTGGCCAACCGCCACCCGCGCGTGAACATCCTGCAGCCAGGGGCTGGGGT
>Ga0209066_10000200_pt1 | contig 91938 bp, 76 predicted proteins | sample All_14_2_FD_187198 | JGI IMG/M metagenome (GOLD analysis project Ga0209066, IMG submission 187198) | Freshwater microbial communities in response to fracking from Pennsylvania, USA - Allegheny Zone_MetaG_DW_15 (SPAdes) (version 2) ...
TGAAGTACCTTGGTAAACTTGTGTTATTGCTGTTTTATGGCAATAATGACTTAAGATATTTCACTGAGAAATACCAATACGAACTTAAGAAATTAACAGAAAATTCTTTGGTTAAAAAGGAGGCTGCTTTAGTTAGGAAGTGGGTTGAGATGATAAAATAGTCAGGCCACTACTACTCTTTCCGGGCACCTTTTTTAAGCTCCTCACTATCCCATGCATGGTCGTCGAGGTTGGGTTTCTGTTTCAGGTCACTTTTTAGTAAGTCTTCCTGCATTTCTATCTGCCGGCGTGTGGCAGAAATGTACAGGTTCTGGTCGTGTTTTACTTTCGACAGTTCTTTCATTGACTCTTCGTCGTATTTCATGAATTGTTGTCCTGCCCGGTAAACAGAGTAGGCCCGTTTGCCCAGTTTTTTAAGTACATCCACACCCATCCTTACGGAAGTATCAAGGTGTTCCCGATAGATACCGCTAAGGTCATATTGCATAAGTTCGTATGCATCATACCTGTTCTTTGCCCTGATCATCAATTCAAGATGGGGGAAATGGGCTTTCACCATCTCAGCCAGTTTTATATTGACCTGAGTTGAATCAATAGCTGAAATTAATATCCTTGCATCAGCAGCACCGGCCGATTCAAGGAGGTCTTTTCTTGTAGCATCGCCATAATAGACTTTAAAGCCCATTCTTCTTAGCAGCTCTACTCTGTCGGAATCATAATCGAGGATGGTTGCATGTATACCGTTTGCCCTGAGAAATCTGCCGAGGGTACTCCCGAAATGTGAAAATCCTGCTATAATGACAGCATTTTTTTCATCAATCTTGTCTGCTTCCCGTTCATCCTTGTCTGTCCTGTTATACCGGGGAAGTATCAGTTTATCGTTCACTAATAGGAGAAGAGGTGTTATAGCCATACTCAATGCAACAACAGCCATCAGTATACCCGACACTTCCTGGCTTACAATTCTTAACTGTCCGGTGAATGTGAGAGTTACAAAAGCAAATTCACCCACTTGTGAAAGACTAAGTGTCATCATGAGGTTCTGGTCGGTACGCATTTTCATAATCCTTCCAAGAATGAAGAGTACTATGGCTTTCAGAATAATAATACCGATGGTTATGCCAACAATTGTCACGGGGTTCCGGGCAATGAGGTTAAAATTAATGGATGCCCCTACAGCCATAAAGAAGAGACCAAGAAGCAGTCCCTTGAAAGGTTCAAGGTCAGATTCGAGCTCATGCCTGAAAGGGCTGTTTGCCAGGATTACTCCGGCAAGGAAGGTGCCAAGAGCAGGACTCAGTCCAACCAGCGAGGTTAACAGTGCAACGCTTACAACTATCAGTAATGCGGCAGCAGTAAAAAGTTCACGGAGGTGTGTTTTTGACACCAATTTCAGAAGCCATGGCACAACTATCCTGCCTATAAAGAATATGGATAGTATTGTTACAAGTATGGCAAGTCCCTGCAGCCATGCCGGCAGCCAGTCGAATATTGCTGATTCTTCACCCGGTGTATAGCCAATTGGAGCAAAGGCAAGCAGTGGCAGCAATGCCAGGATGGGAATCACTGCGATATCCTGGAAAAGAAGTATTGAGAAACTAGTCCTGCCGCTCTCAGTTTCCAGTCGTCCTGATTCCTTAAATGTTTGAAGAACAATAGCAGTAGACGACAATGCCAGCGACATACCAATTGCCAGTGAAGCCTGCCATGGCATCCCTGACAGATAGGCAATTACTGCAACAATCAGCATGGTTGCTATCACTTGTGTGAGGCCTGTACCGAAAATCGTTTTTCTTAATTTCCATAAACGGGCAGGTTCAAGGTCAAGCCCTATAAGGAAAAGCATCATAACAACACCAAACTCAGCTATGTGCATGATGTCATCGCCTTCATTGCCAATAAAGCCAAGGACAAACGGACCAATTAATATACCCGCAGTGAGGTACCCTAATACTGACCCCATGCCCAGTTTTTTGGCAAGAGGTACACAAATTATGGCGGCAATCATGAAGACAGTAGCTTGCAGCAGGAATGAATCTTCCATATTATAGTGCTTTGTTAAAAGAATTATTTATAACCGGATTTTCCTTCAGAACCGACAGGTCATTATCATCATTTGATATGAACGTCAGCAGATCTTCGTAAGCAGCAGCATGTCTTTTTATCTCTTCAGCCTGGATTCTGTGGGTTCCCTGAACAGCAAAAGGCGGAAGATATTCCATTTTACATAGGGTTGCCGTTTGTTCGAAAGGAGAAAGTAATTCCCTCACAGTAAACCTGTTCTTACCTTCTTTCTGATAAGCTTCGCCGGCCCCGCCGGTTGTGATTGTGTTGAAGATATACTTGCCTTTAAGGTAGTTACCTTTCTGGCCGTATGCCCAATTGTACTCAAGTACTATATCAATCCATTGTTTGAGCAGGGGAGGGCAACTATACCAATAAAACGGATGATGCCACACAATGACATCATGTTCAATGAGTAACCGGTGCTCGTACTGCGTGTCGATATAGAAATCAGGATACGATTGATACAAATCGTGAAAAGTTACAGCAGGAACTCTCCTGGCAGCCTCAGTCAGCTCCTTGTTTATAACCGAATGTTCAAACCGCGGGTGGGCAAACAGTATCAATATTTTTCTCATTCTTCACAGCGATAAAGCAATTATTCGTGCTAAGAGTTTAAATAACAAATGCCTCTATATAATTGTTAGTCTGTCGGACGAACTTTAGAGAATGATTATGAAAAGAATAATATTGATTGTCAGTGTTTCCCTGCTTCTTATTTCATGTGGTAATAATTCAAATCAGGATAATAAGGAATCAGATAATACAAACACGCCTGAAGTTGTGACTGATGATAACATAGAAACAGGCAATAACCATATGCGCAACCTTCATGATGCGATGGATAAAATGATGGAGGATATGAGGCAGATGAAACATAGTGGTGATGCTGACTATGATTTTGCGATGATGATGAAACGCCACCACCAGGGATCTATAGAGATGGCAAAGATTCAGGTTGATGGTGGTTCAAACCAGAAACTGAAAGACCTGTCGCAAAAGATGATTGACGACCAGCAGGCTGATATTGAGAAGCTCGACAGGTTTATACAGGGGAAAACGCCCTCGGGAAACTCAAACTACGGGCAACGTGCCATGGAAATGATGACTCCTATGGGTAGCATTAAAATGGACGGCACTTCGCTTGATGCCATGTTTGTAAGCATGATCATACCACACCACAGGGATGCCATCAGAATGTCGCAGGAATACCTGAAGGACGGTAAAAGCGATGAAATGAAAAAAATAGCCTCGAAAATCACCGAACAGCAGCCCAAAGAAATCGAAGAATTACAACATTGGAATCATTAAAAGTTGGTTCAATGTTGTTCAAAGGGTGATTTAGCATAGGGCTTAGAGCATAGGGCTTAGCATCAAGTAGTTTAAGGAAATTAATTATATGTTCCTTCTCCCTCTCCTTGAGGAGAGGGCCGGGGTGAGGTTACCTACAAGGGAGTTGCAAACTAATAGAATTCAAATCACTCCACTATAAGTTTCTTTGCAAAAACACTTCCATCCTTCCCAATAAATTTGATCAGGTATATGCCGTGAGGGTAGTTGCTGACATCGAGGATTGTTGTGCGGTCGGGGATTTGGCCGGTAGCAATCTGGTTGCCCTGCAGGCTATACACCCTGTATTCAGCTATAGGCTGGTTTACTTTGACAGTTACCAGTGAAGAGGCCGGATTTGGATAGAGTTCTGCTGGGTTAATTTCTATGTCATCAACTCCTACATAACAATCCACCATTAATGAGTAACAGTCTATGTTGCTGAAATCAGATTCACAATCTTGATAAACAGCTGTCACATTATAACAGTAAACATCAGCATTGAGAGTAAGTGTATCATAATAATACTCATTGACCGTTGATCCAATGAATTCATTCTCCCTGTAAACATTAAAGTGGGTAAGGCTTCTGGTGGTTTTGCCCGGGAAATCCACAAATCCGGCAAGATTCCAGTTGCCGGTAATTCCAAGGGAGGTAAGTGTTTCCCATTGAAGTCCCGACCAGCTCAAGGATATAAGATCACCATAACCAGTCACATTAGGACCACTATCAATGCCTACGGGCCATGAACCATAGCCTCCATCATTTGAATAGCCAAACCATAATTCTGTTGTGCCACTTATGTAAATAGGATTATCAAGTGTAATCTCATTCCACTCTCCCACCGTATATGACTCAACCGGCTGACTCAGTACTAGCTGGCTGGCACTGTCGCCTGTCCACACTTTCAGTACGAATTCTGCAGAATCCCAAGGAAAGAACTTAATTTTTGCAAGGCTGCCTCCTGCATAATCTTCCAGTTGCTCAGGGGTAAAACGGCTGGCTACTGTATACAAAGCACCACTTCCCGTGCCAATGGCACCAGCATTAATTCCGTTATCCCATTGAAGCCAATCACCATTTGGATCAATGTAGTCCCACTCACAGAGCACTATACAAGGTTTTTGAAAGTTAGGGGCACTAGCATAGAAATCAGTTGCCGGCTCACATTCCCTGTAAACTCTAATGTTGTCAATATTCCAGGATAAGATATTTGCAGTTGATTCTCCTTCAGCCCTGAACCTGATCTTGAATAAATTGCCAAAAGCTGCATTCGTTATATTGATTTTGTAGGTTTGCCAGTCACTGCTTTGATCGTTAGTAAACTCTTTAACCATTATCCATTCAGTTCCATTAAAGACATCCACAAAGAGGAACTCGGTTTGAGTTGGATTGATAACTTGCTTCCTAAAATCCATTTCAAGGAAAATATTCCCGTCCATGTATCCTTCAGCATTTAGCAACTGGCTTGTCAGCGACCTGCTATACGCCGTTCTTGGATAATAATTAGTAAAATAGGCACTTGGAGCAGGATTACCCGTCTGACCGGCAATCTGCCAGTTATCATCGCCATAGGCACCATCAGGAGTCCACTGGTTGGTTTCAAATACGCCTGTTGTAAAATCTTCATTGAAAGGAAGCTCCGGCCAACAACACAAGGTAACAGAGACAGGCCCTGTTGAAGGTGATTCACCTGTTTCGCCGGGAAATCCATAAAAGGCAAGATCGTAAACTGCAGATACCAAATATATGTACGTACCGTATTCCATATTAAGGTCGTAATATTCAGTTACCGGATGATCAATTGAACCAACCACTGCGCCATCCCTGTATATATTATAGCCCAATAGTCCCGGTGGCACCTCGCCGGTTGTTGAATCAACAGGTGCATCCCATGTTAATTGAACGTAGTCAGTTAATGCCGGACTAAAACCATGAAGGTTGGTTGGAGGTATAAGATACAATGTATCCTGGCCTGATACCTTAATAATTACAATTAAAATCAGCGCTAAAAGGACGAGATTCTTTTTCATCAGAAAGGGATTAATATATATTATGACAATGAATTTGACTTTTACCCTAACCCAAAATAAAAAATATTTAAAAGGTACTATCTCCCTCTCCTTGAGGAGAGGGCCGGGGTGAGGTGAAAGACCATTTTACCTACATTTGTGTTATATTCCCAAACCTTACAGATGTACCTGAGATTGTTTCTTCTATTGATAATCATGCTACCTGCATCGGTAATGGCACAGGTTATCAGGGGAACTATTAAAGACACAAAAGGGCAGGTGGTGCCCTATTCTACAGTATATGTCCGCGAATTGTCACTTGGGGCAGCAGCCAACCAGGACGGTTATTTCTCAGTGCGGGTGCCTGAAGGTAAATATGTATGCGTTTTCCAGAGCCTGGGCTACCAGCCTGTGGTAAAAGAAATAACGGTTACCCGGAAGAGTGAACCGCTTGAAATAGTGCTGCAGGATATGGTTTACGACCTTAGCGGTGTGGTAATACAGGGAAAAAGGGAAGACCCTGCCTACGATGTAATGCGGAGGGTTATTGCCAAAGCTCCGTATTATGCCGGCCAGGTAAGAGCTTATAAAGCTGAAGTTTACATCAAGGGCAGCCTGCATATTAATTCAATTTCAAAAGTGGTTAAATGGCTTGCGAAAGATGACCTGAAGGAAATGAACATAAAGGAAGGTGATATTTACCTTCAGGAATCAGTTAATGAGGTTGATTTTACAGCTCCGAATACATTTAAACAAAAGGTAAAGTCGTTCAGGAATACTTTTCCCGAGTCAGGTAATGATATGTCGTCAAATGCCCTTGGTATGATCTCCGGGAATATTTATCGTGAAGGTGGTTTTGGAGCAGCCTTTTCACCGCTGAATAAAGGTGCATTTAACTACTACCGTTTCAGGCACGACGGGAAAGTGAAGTACAATAATTATACTATACATAGGATTACCATTATCCCGAAAGGGAAGGGTGCACAATACGTTAAGGGAACGGTTTTTATTGTTGACGGACTCTGGTGTGTGAGCAACCTGGATATCTATAAAGAGGAGCAACTTGGGGTAGAGATGTACCTCACACAGAATTACAATGAAGTTAAGGAGGGTGTCTGGCTACCGGTTACCAACCAGATGAAGGTTAACGCCGACCTCATGGGCAACAGCGGCACATTTAATTACAGCACTTCAATAAGGTATAACGACCTGAAGGTGAGGGGAACCACGCAGGAATCCCTGCCACTGGCAAAGGCGGTTAAACCGGATGATAAGAAGGCGATTGCTTTTCGCGAGAAGATTACACGCAAGATAGATAAGAAACAACAGGAGATTGAAAAACTTCAGTCGCTGGAAGATATTAAAACGGAAGAATCATACCGTATAGCTGAGCTAAAACGGCAGCAAAATGAACTAAGGGCAAAAGATTCACTGAGGTTCCGCCATGAATATAAGGAAACCTACACAGTTGAAGCTGATACTGCTGCCGGAAAGCACGATACAACATACTGGAACACTATAAGGCCAATACCACTCACTCAATTGGAGCTTGAAGGAACAAGGAAATTTGATTCAACAAAACGTGTAATACAACAGGATACTACTCGCAGTAAAGTGGGGCCGTTTATACTTAAACTGGTTTTTGGGGGTGCATTTATCAGTGATACAATCTATAATATCAGGACAAAAGGACTTGTTAACCCGTTCAGCCTGTCGTTTGATGTGGTTGACGGCCTTAAATACCGCACAAGTTTTACCTATAACAAAACGCTCCGTGGAGGCAGGGAGTATGCCTTGCAACCGGCTGCAGGGTATGCTTTTGGTAGTAAGAGATTTTACTGGGAAGTGCTTGGTTTCAGAAGGTATAAGGTATTCAATACTGAAACCGGCATCAGGATGGGGCAGCAAAGCTTTGATTTTAACCCTGATGGCATACATCCTCTTGAGAGTACCCTTGAAGCACTGGTGTTCAGGGAAAACCCTGCCCGGCTTTACCATTCCTCTTACTTCGACTTTCATTATAAAAGGGAGATAGTGCATAGCCTCTCAGGTCGAATCCTTCTTCACGTTGCCGACAATCAGGTACTTGAAAATGTGAGTGATTATTCGTTCTTTTTCAGGGATGAAAAAGATTTTAAGCCTAATATCCCCGAGAATATAGATTACCGCATGGCCAACCACCAGGACTTATCGGCAGAGTTGAGCCTCATATACCGTCCCATGCCTTATTACTACATAAAAGACGGAATTAAGGTTCCTTACGATCGGTTTAACGACTTTCCCGAGTATACTTTTTCTTATCTCAAAGGTATTCCGCTGAAACCGTTTGATACGGACTATGACGTTTTAAGGCTGAATATCCGGCAGCAAAAACGGCTTGGAACATACAACAGGTTAAATTACATGTTTGAAACCGGCTGGTTTATGAACACCCGGCAGATCTGGTTCAATGAGTACCAGCACTTTGCCAAAAGGCCGCTGATTGCAGGAGTAAAAGAGTTCTTCCCTTATTTTTTACTGATCGACAGTTACAGGTTCAGCACCAGGGAATATTACCTCGTAGGGCACATGCAGTACAAATCACCCCTGATTATCCTGAAGCGCCTGCCGGTATTGCGTAATCGGCTGTGGACAGAGAGCTTCTTCCTTAGTTATCTCTATACCCCGGATTATAAGAACTACATTGAATCCGGCTATGGCATTGGAGGTTTAATCTTTAACCTGGGTGTATTCGCCGGCTTTGAAGGATTCAAATACCAGCAGGTTGGATTAAGACTTGCATTTACGATTTTCGGGACTAAGGAGATAGCGTTATAGCACCTCACCCCAGCCCTCTCCTCAAGGAGAGGGGGCCAGGACCTTATAAAAAAGAGACGCGATAAATCGCGTCTCTACTTTTTTACGTTGCGTCTGAGGTGACCGACTGCTGACTGCTGACTGCTGACTGCTGACTGCTGACTGCTGACTGCTGACTGCTCTATACCGGTGGCTCGTAATTTTCAGGTTCCGAAGTTTTGGCATCCATCATGATGACATCGTAAGCATAACCGTGGCCAAAGTCCTTATCAAGTGTGATAACACCTTTGAAAGTAAGGATTTGTCCCGGAGCAATTACATCATTGGTGGTAATTGTCAGGTCGTAGCTGTTATCATGCTTTGTGCCGTCCTGGATATGAGCCCAGTTGCTGTTCATGATATTGCTGTTATACTTTACAACAAGGCCCCTGATGGTAACTTCCTTACCGTTGTATTTCTGCTTATCCTTGAAAAGCTCTTCAAGTGTTATAGCTCCTTCGGGTTTTGTGATATTGAGGTCGGCAACCTGGTTAGGATTAAGCTTACCCGGTGAAGCGGGAGTTTTCTTCTCAAACGTAAGAGCAGCATCTTCAACAAACATAATGGATTCAAAGGTTTTGTTGATCTCTTTTACGTTGAAATCCTTCATTTCGAAGGCCCTTGTATAATAAATTATATCACCTTCTTTAGCCTGAAGGGGATTAGTGGCCATCCAGAATTTATTGTTGTCCTCAAAAACATTAAAGTAGGAATAAGATCCGCCCTGGATAGCTTCTATGACTGTTGCTGCATGCATTCCTTCGGGAAGGTCCTGAATTTTTGCATTCTTCTGGTTGCAACCAACTGTTAGGAAAATTGCCATTACTGACAAAAACAATGAAAACCTGCGCATTTTTCTGAAATGTGTTATTAGGTTAGTGAAAATATAAAGCAAGTTAAGTTTACCCTTAGCTTACTTTTTGATTAATAATTTAGCATTAAAATGTTTTGATCCTGAAACAAAGTGCAGGAAGTACTGGCCTTCTCTAACATCCTGTCTATTAAGCAGCAAAGTAACAGGAAAATTCGATTGTTTTTGTAAATCAACCGAAATTTCTGACACTTTCCTTCCCGTTGCATCGTAAACCGACAAAGTGCCGCTGAATGCTTCAGGGGAATTGAAAGTGACAATTCCATATGGACTGACAGGATTCGGACTTACTGACACAGGAATGATTTCATGGTTTTGGGCACTGCCAAGGATTATCTCAAAATCGAGGCGGTTATAATACTGGTTGACTATGGTATCAGCTTCGCCGATTTCGGAATAGTAGTTCGCTTCACCTGCATAAATTCCATAAGGCACCTGACTGAAGATTAAAGTATCGGTTTCGAGTATTCCGCTGTGTTCACCATCGGGGCCGGTTATGTTAATTTCACTGCCATACAGAGGATCACCGAACTGGTCATGGCAGGTTACCAATAAATCCCTGCGAAGCATGAGAAGAGTGAAATCCTGTTCAGTGCTGCTTCCGGGTATAATATCAACGTTTGCAACAGATGTTTGGGTGTATGGGTGCGATGCAGTAACTTCCTGCGAACCGACAGGCAGTTCGAGTATATAATCACCATTAGCATCGGGATGGATTGCGGTAGTTCCTGAAGTAACACTTGCCTGGGTAACATCCGCCATATCTCCTTCAATGGTAACAGTGCCATACAGGAAACCGGTGGCAGGGGCAAGTGATAAGTTGAAATTGACATTTGCGGTTGTTAAACCGGGATTAACAACTACGTTAGCCAGCAACTGTGAAGTGTATCCTTCAAGTGAAGCTTCAACTGACCAAGTGCCAACGCCCAACTCCATAGAATAGAAACCTGTGGCATCAGGGTTTGTGCTTGTTGAGCCTGCAGTAACAACAACCTGAGTTACATCCCCGCTTCCGTTAACAAGGGTTACTGTACCGGATATATATCCTGTTGTCGGTACCGGTAAAAGTTCAAAGTCAACATTATTGGTTGTCTGGTTCTCAAGAACAGTTACGTTGTAAACTGTATCAGGATAGTAACCTGTTAGAGTAGCGATTACATTGTAGGTGCCGGTTTCGGTTTCCAGGAAATAATCTCCCGTAGGATCCGGAAGGGTTGAATTATCGCCTGCAGTTACAACAACCTGAGTTACATTGCCAGTACCACCGGCAAGTGTTACATGTCCCTGGATATTTCCCACAGTGACTTCATAAGGTCCCAGTGTACCTTCAATAGAGAAGTTCTGGGCATAAACATCATTTGCATCATTCCTGTTATCTTCCCAGGCAGTAATCCACTGGCCGGAATTGAAGGTACTCATTACTGTATGAACCTTGGAGGATATTACAGAACTTACGGTAATTGATTGTGTTGGCCACACAAAAGAGCCATCAGTTCCAATCCTCATAGCCTTAAGTTCAGCATTGAGACCGTTACCATGAGTATATAGAAGGGCCATATCAGTATCTGAGGCTTCAGCTGCCTCAGGCGTGATAACTGCTGCAGTAAGAGGAATAAATGTCATGCCTGAGGTTCCCCATTGGCGAGCCCCGGTTGAGGATAGTTTCTGTCCGAAAAGGCCGTTATAATTCTGGTTGCCGTCCATTTCATTCCAGAAAACGTATATATCTGAAGATCCCTGTGGAAGAGCAAGGTAAGGGTAAAAATGATTAAAAGTTGAAGCAGTGGATGCTTCTACGCCATTAGCTGAAAATAAAGCTTGTCCTGTTGAGCTGATGTGATGCACAAATACAGATGAACGCATGTTATTATCCCTGTCGTCGTGCCATGCTATAAAGAATCCATCATTGCCATCATTAACCATAGGAAATATCTGGTTAAAGCCTGCTATACCAGCAGCGTTTGAGATAACTGCAGGTGAAGCCCAAACAGGTGAACCTGAGCTGTTATATCGCTGGGCATACACTAATCGTGTAGGGTAGGGCATGGTGCCTGAATCATCAAAATATTTCATGATGAAGTCGTCAGTGCCTACAGGCATTAATTGAGGCCAGCTAAGGTCATTTGCCGAAGATAGTGTAATGCCATTGGCGCCCCATTGTTTTACTCCTGCTGGATTAATCTTCTGCATCATTATTACATCGTCGGCTGTCCATGCAATGATGGCATTACCGGCAGCGGTAGTAGTAACTTTTGGAGCTGCATTGAAAGCACTGTTGTTTGACAGTTGAATACCATCGGGGCCCCAGGTAAAAGTTCCATCAGGTGAAATCCTGTACGCTACAATGTTAGAGTTGCCTAACCTGGTATCGGCAAAAGTCAGCACCGCATGGTTAGCTATATCAGCAGTCATATCCCAGTCGGTCACCCATGATTCAGTTGGATGGTCGCTGATAAGAATACCGGTATGAGCCCAGAGTTCATTTCCCTGGCTGTCGAGTTTCTGTAACCTCACATTATAGAAGCCAGTCTGGTTTGAGAAATAAGCAATGTAGATATTACCGTTCGGACATACAGCCACTTTCGGCAATACCTGTTCACCTGTCATATCAGCAATGGCATTGTTAACTGCCGGGTTGGTGCTCCACTGGGCACTCAGGCTGAGGCTGATAGCAGTGAAAAAGATGAGCAACATGTAAAATTTTTTCATTGGGGTGGTAATTGAAGGTGATAGGTTCCTGAAGATTTTTACAAAGATACAATAAAGATAGGGGAGTTATCTAGATATCTTAATTGTTCAAGATTGTTCAAGGTTGTTCAAGATTGTTTAAGGTTGTTCAAGATTGTTCAAGTGGTTCAAATGGTTCAAGTGGTTCAAACCCAGAATCGTCAACACTTACCAGAAAAGAGAGGTGTGACCTCTCTTTATCGCCTTTATATTTATAAAGCGTATATTTGGAGGGATTATTGGAATATGAAGAAACGAATTGAAATTGAAAAATGGGAGCGGAAAGAGCTTTACCGCTTTTTCTCTCAGTTTGAGGAGCCGTTTTTTGGCATTACTGTTCGGATTGATTGTACAAAAGCCTATAGTGCTGCTAAGGCTTTCGGTAAATCTTTTTTTCTTCATTATCTATACCGTGCTCTTAAAGCAGCAAATGAAATAGAAAATTTCAGGTACAGGGTTTTTGAAAAAGAAGTATACCTGTTTGACAAGGTCAATGCATCTCCAACTATCAACCGGGAGAATGGTACTTTTGGATTTGCTTATATGGATTATGAGGAGAATGAGGAAAAATTTATCATTAACGCACTAAAGGAAATTGAAAGAGTTCAGAAGACAAATGACCTGCTTCCGGCGGTTTCAGGTGAAAATGTGATACACTTTTCTGCAGTCCCCTGGATAGATTTTACTGCACTCTCTCATGCCAGGAGTTTTACATTTCCGGATAGCTCACCAAAGATTTCATTCGGTAAAGTAACTGAAGAACATGGATTAAAAACAATGGCAGTGTCATTACATGCTCATCATGGCCTAATGGATGGAATACATGCAGGACAGTTTATCGACAGGTTTCAAGAACTGATGGATGAAAATTAGCGGTCATGAATACAATCTTCCTGATAGGGTCGTTTAATGCTCTTTTTTTTGCATTGTTGCTTTGGCAAAAAAAGCCTAAAGCCTTGCACGATAAAGTGCTTTTATTCTGGCTTTTTATCCTTGCTGTTTATACCGGTACATACGCAATCACAAGTGAATACCTTTTTATCCGGAGGCCTTTATGGTCTGCATCGCTTATTTCATTGCTTATGCTGCATGGACCATTTCTTTATCTGTACATTGGATCACTTGTAACAGGGAAGAAATATCCAGACAACAACGACCTTCTGCATTTCATTCCATTTGTTTGCTTCAATATTTATCTCTTACTATCATCTTTAATACCGGGCTGGTCTGAAGGAATCAGCCTCGGACATGTGAACCACGATGGCTCACCACCTTTGACTTTTCTTTTCTTTCTTGGATTAACAGCTCTTTCAGGCCCAGCTTATTTCTTATTATCGGTTAAACTTTTCAGGAAACTTAAACTAAGGCTCCGGGATAATTTCTCCTTCTCAGAAAAGATTGATCCCGCATGGCTGAGAAAGTTGGTGCTTATTTTTGGGATTATATGGACTGTACTGATGGCGGTGGCTGTTGTTCACCATGTTTTCCATCTTTTTAGTCTTGACTTTTGCACAAACGGACTAACTCTTTCGCTCACCCTGTTTATTATCCTGATCGGTTATTTTGGACTCAGGCAAAAAGAGATCTTTATAAGTCTGCCGGTAAATGAGGTGGAACCAATTGTTTTGGGACAACCAAAAAAGTATGCAGGTACAGGAATTAAAGATGAAGACGTAGGATTATTAGCTGCTAAGCTTTCAGCTTATATGAATGAATCGAAGCCATATCTTGATCCTGACCTGACACTGGCAGGACTCTCAGCTATGCTTAACTTACCCCAGCATCATCTATCAAGAGTCATTAATGAACATTACGGAAACAACTTCTTTGATTTTATCAACCGGTACAGGATTGAGGAGGTAAAACAAAGAATTCCAGATCCGGCATATGGTAATCTGACTCTCCTCGGAATAGCATTCGACTGTGGTTTTAATTCAAAATCGGCATTTAACAGGCTCTTCAGGAAATACACCGGTATTACACCCAGTGAGTACAAAGCCGGAAAAACTGAAAAAGTGCCATCAACTGGTGCCGGCTTTTAAGTAAGGACGACCAGCACCCCCCTGCAATCTTAATTTTGACGTTCATAAACTAAAATAAATGAACCATGAAAAAATTAAGATTAATCATTATCATTGCCTTGGCATCTATTGCCTCACTATCTTATGCACACTGTGACTCTTATGATGGGCCCGTTATTAAAGATGCCCTCAAAGCACTGGAGACAAACAACGTACAACTAGTACTAAAGTGGATCTCCCCAGCACAGGAAGCAGAAATTGTTTCTCTTTTTAATGCAACCTATAGCCTGAGAAGTGGCAATAAAGAAGTTTATAAGTTAGTAGAGACACATTTTCTTGAAACACTGGTAAGACTGCACCGTGAAACAGAAGGTGCGCCATATACAGGATTAAAACCTGGCGGACATGTCAGTCCGGTTATTAACCTGAGCGATAATGCAATCACCTCAAATAACCCTGATGCGTTGCTTACAGCCCTTAACGGCCACATAAGCCAGGTGGTAAAAGAAAAGTATGAAAAAGTGAACATGCTTGAAAAGACAAAAGACCAGTCTCCCGAACAAGGCCGTGCCTATGTTAACGCATACGTTGACTACACCCACACGGTTGAAGCGCTTCATGCGGTTATTGAGGGGCAACACTCACATTAAATTTGTTCAAAATTGTTCAGGTTGTTCAATGTTGTTCAAGATTGTTCAAAGGTTGTTTAAAGGGGTACTTAGCATAGTGCTTAGAGCTTAGGGCGTAGGTATTTTACTGAATGCTGAATGCTAAGTGCTGAGTGCTCACAGCCTTTTTTATGAATTGTTCATTTAGTATTGATAATATTGATACTTTTGCTTCAATTTATAACAAGTCTAAATAATAACTGATGACGCTTGCTGACCTGGCACCGGGGGAAAAGGGCATAATTACCAAAGTTAAAGGCAGGGGAGCATTCCGTAAGAGAATACTTGAAATGGGATTTATTTCGGGTAAGGAGGTGAGTGTTATCCAGCGGGCGCCTTTGCTTGACCCCGTGGAATATAATGTGATGAATTATAACGTTTCACTCCGTAATTCAGAAGCCCGGCTCATAGAAATACTGACTGAAAAAGAATCACTACACCATGCCGACCTTGGGATTAGCTCAAGGGTCGGCAATCTTTTTACGGCAGCCGCAATACAGAAAAAGAAGACAATCAATGTTGCCTTTGTCGGTAATCCTAACTCAGGTAAGACAACTCTCTTCAACCATGCTTCAGGACTGCGTGAGCATGTTGGCAACTATTCCGGAGTTACTGTTGATGCCAAGGAAGCCCGGTTTAAGAAAGGTGACTACACATTTAATGTAACTGACCTTCCGGGAACATACTCAATTACCGCATACACACCGGAGGAACTGTTTGTAAGGGATTTCATCATTGATAATATGCCTGACGTGGTGGTAAACATCATCGACAGTTCTAATCTTGAGCGGAATCTTTATCTTACAACACAGCTGATTGACATGGACATCAAGCTGGTAGGAGTGCTGAATATGCATGATGAGTTGCTTGCCTCAGGCCATATACTCGACCATGAACGCTTAGGTATGCTTTTAGGGGTGCCTTTTGTCCCAACAATCGGTTCAAAAGGAAAAGGTGTAAGTGAACTTCTCGATAAGATTATTGATGTTTATGAAGACCGTGACAAGACCTACCGCCATATCCACATCAGCTATGGAAATGTTATAGAACCGGCTATCAACAGGATACAGGAACTGATTTATAAATCATGCCGGAGTGAGCTGATCAACAGGGTTTCATCACGTTTCCTTGCTATCAAGTTACTTGAGAAAGACAGGGCAACAGAAGTTATGCTCGAGAAAACCGGCAACTTTGATGAGATCATTAAGGCCACTGATGATGAGATAACCCGGATACAAAACACATATAACGAGGATACTGAAAGTCTGGTTGCTGATGCTAAATACGGATTTATTGCAGGAGCACTGAAAGAAACTTTCAGGCCGGGACCGGTACAGCGCAGGAAGAACAGTGAAATAATAGACAATGTTGTAACCCATAAACTGTGGGGGATTCCGATTTTCATTTTCCTCATGTGGCTTACTTTCTACGGAACATTCAAGCTGGGTGAGTATCCGATGACCTGGATTGAATCACTGGTACAACTGGTTTCTGATGGATTTTCCGCATTACTGCCTGATGGCATGCTTAAAGACCTGTTTATCCAGGGTATAATCGGAGGTGTTGGTGGGGTGATAGTCTTCCTTCCTAACATTCTGTTTCTCTACTTATTTATATCGTTGATGGAGGATACCGGGTACATGGCCAGGGCTGTGTTCATCATGGATAAGGTAATGCATAAAATAGGCCTTCATGGAAAGTCGTTCATTCCTCTTGTTATGGGCTTTGGCTGCAATGTACCGGCGATTTTATCAACGAGGATCATTGAAAGCAAGCGCGACAGGCTTATCACCATGCTGATAAACCCCTTTATGTCGTGCAGTGCCAGGCTTCCGGTATATATCCTGTTCATCAGTGCTTTCTTTGCCAGTTACCAGGGTACAATACTATTTGCCTTGTATGGATTTGGTGTTTTACTGGCCATTGGCTCTGCACTGTTATTTAAGCACACCCTCTTCCGCAAAGCTGACGTGCCTTTTGTAATGGAACTGCCCCCATACAGGACTCCTACACTAAGGTCATTATTAAAGCACATGTGGAACCGTGCTGAACAGTATTTGAAAAAGATGGGCGGCGTTATACTTATAGCCTCTATTATCATTTGGGCTCTGGGTTATTTTCCCAGGCACACCTCAGAAGACCACTATTATGAAAAGAGGATCACAGCTCTCAAACAGGCAAATGCATCTGTTGAAGAGATAAAGGAAGTTGAGCTTGAGCACGAAAGCCATCGCCAATTGAATTCTTATATTGGAAGGATAGGAAAGTTTATAGAGCCTGCGATGCGGCCGCTTGGGTTTGATTGGAAAATGAGTGTGGCTGTAGTTACCGGAGTTGCCGCTAAAGAAATTACAGTTGGTACACTGGGCGTGCTTTACCAGGCAGGCGATGATGAAGCGTCATTAATAGCAAGACTTCAGCAACAAACATATATGGAAGGCCCAAGGAAAGGCGAAGTAGTATTCACTCCACTTGTGGCGATTAGCTTTATGCTTTTTATTCTGATTTATTTTCCCTGTGTAGCTGTTGTTGCAGCCATTCGACGTGAATCAGGTGCAGTAAAATGGGCGGCGTTTTTAGTTGCATACACAACGATTCTTGCTTATCTTGCATCATTTGCAGCTTATCAGTTAGGCAGTTTATTTCTTTAATCATGGAACAGGTTAGTAACTGGATCACCGGAAATCCCGCATTAGCCTTTTATCTGATAGTGGCTATTTCACTTATCATAACAAGGTTACCGTTTTTCGGTGTTTTCTTTCGTACTGTCAACACACTACTGCACGAAAGCGGGCATGCCATCGGTGCTATGATTACCAGCGGTGAAGTTGTGAAGATTGACCTTAATAAGGACACTTCAGGCATTGCTCAGACGAAAAGTAAGGGCAGGGCTGGGGCATTTATTACATCTTTTTCCGGTTATCCATTCGCAGCACTGGCAAGTTCTGTATTACTTGTTATGTCGATTACAGGTTATCATAAACTGGCAGCATTTATCCTGCTCAGTTTTGCCCTGTTAAACCTTATGTTATTTGTAAGGAACATATTCGGAATTATCTGGCTGTTGTTGTTTTCTGCATTGGTTTCAGCCGGTGTCTGGTATGCCGGTGATCTGGTTCTCCGGTTGCTTATTCTATTTGTTAGTATGATAGCATTTACTGAAACCCTGGCATCTTCTTTGATTATTACATATTTATCGTTCTCGAGGCCCAGGCAGGCAGGGGATATGGCAAATATGCAGAAGACAACAGGTATTCCTGCTGTTGTGTGGGCTATGGTGAACCTTATTATTGTTGCCGGAGTGATGTATTACACAGTAATCCATTACTTTCCAGGAGTGGAGCAATTAGGAAGTACATTAAAAATTAACTGAACCTGACATGGAAATTTTTCAGGAAATATTGACCTATTTGATTATTGCTGTTGCTGTATTCCTGGCAGGATACAGGATTACAAAAGTGCTGACAGCTAAAAAGACAGGATGTTCGGGTTGTTCAGATGCGTCTTGTCATACAATACAGAAAAAATGATACTATATTTGCTCTGTTAAATTGAGCGGTGATGGTAAACAAACAGGAATTTCTCGATACATATAGTTATTTTGATAAAGACCTCCTTACAGAGATAATTGATATTTTCCTGAATGAATATAAAGGCAGGATTGATAAACTTCATGCTGATGTGCAGTCAGCCGATTATGAGAGTCTGAGGTTTGATGCTCATTCTGTAAAGGGAGTAATTGCCACCTTCTGTGCACCTGTTCTGAAAGAAAAAGCCTATGAGCTTGAGGTTTTGGCACGAAACCTCGTTGAAACTAATGGTAACGGCTTCAATAAGGAAGATTATTCAGCAAAAGTTGAAGAATTGGGCCGTGGCCTTGAAATTATGGCTGTTGAGCTAACCGAAGTTAAAGAATCGTTCTGATACCGGTAGTCCTATTCTGAAGTTCCATCTCCGCCAGCCATAGCATCAAGGCGGTTAAGTCCTTTAATAGCCTTATCATCATTAACTTTCATTCTTAATACTGCCTGGTAATCTTTTCTTGCTGCATCAACACGTCCGGCAAGTTCATGGGCATAGCCCCTGTTGTATACAGCATCTGAATAATCAGGGTCAAGTATAATAGCATGGTCGAATGCTTTAACAGCATTATCATACTCTGCCTTATAGACTAAATAAACATAGCCTGTATTGTAATGAGCATACTTAAAGGTGGAGTCAATCTGCAGTATTTCCTGGTATACACTGAGTGCCTTATCAGGTTCATTGTTTTCCTGGTAATGCATACCAAGGATGTAAAGCGCATCAGGAGATTCCGGTTTTAAACGGGCAGCATTCCTGAGGTAGTCTATTGCCAGAGGGTCATTCCTGAGTGAAAAGAGTATCCCAAGTTGCTTTAAGGCATCATAATGCTTCGAATTCCTTGATACAGCACCCTGGTAACTGTCGATAGCCTTAATCGTATCGCCCATCTCTTCATTGGCAAGACCGCTTATAAAGAAAGCTTCTGCGTTATTTGGGTCCTTCTTCAATGCTTCGCGCAAAGCATTAAAAGTTTGTTTGTAATCGCTCATGGCAAGGTATACCCTTGCGATACTAACTTCTACATAGGAATCCTGAGGTGCAAGTTCCCGGGCTTTCTTAAGTGCATCAAGTGCCCGCTGTGTTTTACCTGAGTAGAGATAAACTTCACCAAGTCCAACATATACTATAGGATCGGTATCATCGATGGACAGAGCTGCATTAATATCAGCAAGGGCCTCATTATATAGGCTCTTATGTGCGTAATATTTAGCTCTTTCTACGAGTGGTGCTGTTTTACCCGGATTAGCAGTAACAGCCTGGTTAAGCCTGGTAATTTCATCACTGATAGTATCACTAACAGCTTTAGTTTCTTGTTTCTGTTCAGCACCTGTATTACAGGATACGAAGGTTAGAACTAAAAGAAGGAGGATGGTATAACCAGGATATTTAAAAATTTTGCGGTTCATAGAGGCTGAAAGATTCATTAAAAGGGCAAAAGTACATTAAAAAGAGTGAACAGAAGAATTTCTTCTTCCGGTCACTCCTAAAAATATCAAAAACGCTTTGAACTGCTATACTTGCTCTGCTTTCAGGGAATCCCTGATAAGTCCTTCAAGCTGGTCGGCAAGTTCAGGATTATCTAAAAGAAGCTTTTTAACGGCATCACGACCCTGGCCGAGTTTAGTATCGCCAAAGCTGAACCATGAGCCACTCTTTTTAATGATATTGCGGTCAACACCCATATCAACAATTTCGCCAAGTTTGGAGATTCCTTCACCGTATATTATATCGAACTCAGCCTGCCTGAAAGGAGGTGCTACTTTGTTCTTCACTACCTTAACTTTGATCCTGTTACCTACAACAGTTTCATTGTCTTTAATCTGGTTAATACGACGTATATCGACTCTTACAGAAGCATAGAACTTAAGTGCGTTACCCCCGGTGGTTGTTTCAGGGTTACCAAACATTACACCGATCTTTTCGCGCAATTGGTTGATGAAGATACAGCAGCAGCCTGTTTTGCTTATAGTGGAGGTGAGTTTACGCAGTGCTTGTGACATAAGCCTTGCCTGAAGGCCAACTTTTGAATCACCCATCTCACCTTCTATTTCACTTCGTGGGGTGAGGGCAGCTACTGAGTCAATAACAATTATATCAATTGCTCCGGAACGGATGAGGTTTTCGGCTATCTCAAGAGCCTGTTCACCGTTATCAGGTTGAGAAACAAGAAGTTCATCAATGTTTACGCCAAGTTTTTGTGCGTAATAGCGGTCAAAAGCATGTTCAGCATCAATAAAAGCTGCAATTCCGCCTGATTTTTGCGACTCAGCTACAGCGTGAAGGGCAAGTGTTGTTTTACCTGATGATTCAGGTCCGTATATTTCAATAACCCTTCCTTTCGGAAATCCGTTTACACCAAGAGCATTATCTAAAGAAATTGAGCCAGTGGAGATTGATGGCATTTCCTCAACCGGCGCCCCGCCCAACTTCATTATTGCTCCCTTACCATACGACTTCTCAATCCGGTCAAGTGTCATTTGAAGTGCCTTCAGCTTTTCACTGTTCACTTCTTTCAAATCTTTACTCATAATCTCAGTGTGTTAGGTTGTTAATTAGTTTGTCAGTGAATCATTCAAAGGTATAAAAACATTTTGTTTGGCTCACACAAATAATCCTATTTAATGATCTGTTTTACGTGGTTTTTTGTGTCAACCTGGTCAATTACCTCAGTGATAACAAGATTTTCATCAGTGATGAAGGTTGTCCTGTTCACACCCTCATACTCTCTTCCCATAAATTTCTTGGGACCCCAGACACCAAAGAGCTTTGATAGTTCTTTATCAGTATCAGGTATAAGCGGGAAAGGCAACTCGTATTTCTCAACGAATTTATGATGTGATTTGGTATCATCAGGACTAATGCCAATCACATTATAGTTTCGTGACAGGAGCAGTTCATAGTTATCCCTGATATTGCATGCCTGGGCAGTGCATCCGGGGGTATTATCCTTGGGATAGAAATAAATCACTGTTTTTTTTCCACGCAGGGTGTCGTGGTTAACTGGATTGCCATTGTGGTCGGTGGTGCTGAATTGTGGCAGCATATCACCTTGTTTCAACTTGCTCATAATTATGTTCTTTATTATTTCGTTTGCTTAATGACGGTTGTCTGGTAAAATTTACAGAAATCCCTTAAACCGCATTCGGGGCATTTTGGTTTACGTGCGATGCAAATATACCTGCCGTGTAATATGAGCCAGTGGTGAGCTATATTGAGTTTATCCTTTGGAATATATTTGAGGAGTTGTTGTTCAGTTTCAAGAGGGTTTTTCGCATTTACTGTAAGCCCGAGCCTTGCTGCCACCCTGAAAACATGGGTATCAACTGCCAATGCCGGTATTTCGAAGGCTACTGATGCAATTACATTGGCAGTTTTCCTCCCGACTCCCGGTAATTTCATAAGTTGGTTGACATCTTCAGGTACTTTTCCGTCAAAGTCATTAACAAGCATCCGCGCCATTCCAAGCAGGTGCTTTGTTTTGTTGTTGGGGTAAGAGCATGACTTAATCAAGTCGAATACCTGCTCTTCAGTACCTCCGGCCAGTGCATACAGATCAGGGAACCGCTCAAAAAACGGAGGGGTTATAATGTTTACCCTTTTGTCAGTACACTGTGCAGAAAGAATAACCGCTACAAGCAATTGGTAAGGATCTTCATAATGAAGTTCGGTTTCTGCTATCGGTACATTCTTTTCAAACCAGTCAATGACAGCTTTAAATCTTTGAGGCCTGGTTAATTTTGCTTCCATGATTATGATGCCTCCATGTATATGAGGTGTAATGCATAAAGTGCTTTAGTGAGGGCAGGACCCCAATGTGAAGGGAAATTGATAAATACTTCATGCACAGCATTCTCTTTAGCACCTGTAAGATTCTTTTGGTAGAGCATCAGGAAGTCCTTCATATCCTGATATACATCGGCAATACATTCGGCTATACTTGCTTTCTCAGCTTCCGTATCTTCATTGTGAGGATCCTGGCAAACCCAGAAATGGTCGTTGGGATAAAGTTTATTCCTTAATGTATTGAATACTACTTCCCAGTCTTCTTCAAGGACAAAGCGTTCGTTGAGATCAGGATCTTGCGGCTCAATGTCTGCTATAAGCGTTCCCTTAAGGTAAAGCAGGGGAATGATCCGCCTGTAATAACTTATAATATCTTCTTTTGAATAGTCCTCAATCTTTTGTGTGAAGAGGCAGAACTCATTAGCAACTGTTAGAAGTTCAATTACTTGTTTTGCGTAGACAGGATGGTTTGTTTGGGCCACTGTTTTTAGGTATTTGTCCTACAAATTTAATAAAATAGATCACCTGAATTCGACGAGTTCAGGCTTTGTGATAAGGTATTTGTCGAGACCTGTCATCGGAAGATCAGAAAAGAAGAATTCAAAAGCTGAAACATTTGGTGGAGCTATGGGATGCCAGGTGAGTGAAATCTGGAATGTTGAGAAAACCAGGTTTTCATTTCTGAACCTGATACCTGCGCCTAAAGCTGGGTAAATTGTCTGGTTGATGAACTGCTCATTTGCGGGCGCTATAACTGCCGCTTCAGCATAAACGAAGGGCGCAAACCTGAATCCAAGCAAATAATGTTGAGTAAAAATGACAGTTTCAAGCCTTGACCTGATACGTTGGTAACCCAGGAAATCATATCTATTGAAAAGGTTTCCGGAATTCCCGTCATTAATTGAAATAGTGCCGGGAAGAATCCTTGAGAGTCCTGTGGTATAGCTAATTGCTCCAAAATTGCGGATACTGTTTTTGCCAGCCCTGACAAGAGGGGAAATAACCTTCAGTTGAGTGCGCAGAACGCCGTCTTCATAAAGGCCGTTGTTAATGTATCCGCCTGCCTGTATATCGAAACCTATTAAACCTGCCAGCGGAGTTGGCTTCAGGAAGCTAAGCTTAAGGGCAGTATAAAACCTTGACTCAAATTCAGTATTTTCATAACCCAGAATAAGCTCGGCCTTATGTCCGTAAGGGATATCCTCCGTGCGCCCGTAGCCATAAAGCATATTTGTCCTGTAATACTCGCTGCGGAGTATATTAAATCCTACCAGGATTCGGGTGGTGTTAATAAAAGGAGGCGCATTGATGAGTGAGAACCCGGGGGCATCAAAGAAGTCGAGTTGGTAAAACCTTCCGGTGAGTGCAATCTGTTGTCTCCGTGAAGAAATATCCCTTAGTCTGTTTGTAATTGTAGCGTAACCCATCCATATGTCAAAAAGCCTGTTACTGTAGCGGTATTTATCAACGGACTTATTATTGTAAAGCCAGCCTATATTATTGTTTATTGTTAGTCCGCCGGCAAATTTTATTTCCGGGGTAAGAAAAGGCCTCTGCAGGTCAATGCCAATGCGCTTATTAATAGGTGAGTTAAGCCATGAAAGGGTAAAATCAGTGAATGTGCTCCTGATATTCCGAATGATATAAGATCCATCTCCAAGGTAAAAGGAAGGCTTATAGTCGTGATTAAATGAAAACGACTGTCCCAGATGATGGTCCAGGCCGAAGATATTCCTGTTAAAGATACGGACAGAACTATTGTTGATTGAATTGACTTTTAAATCAGCACCATAAGGAAACACATCTTTTACAACAAGGATAATATCAACCGTATCGCGGTTGACCCTGTTAACAATAAAGCGGGCGTCATCAAAGATCGGCGATGTCCTGATAATACGTTCATTATCGGAGATTTTAACAGGATCTAAACGGTCTCCTTCTTGAAACTGGAGGTAATTTCTGATAACGTTTTCCCTTGTCTGGAAGTGCAGACTGTTAATTGTCTTTAAAATGCCGTCCTGTGGCACCAGCACCGTATCATAGACAGAATTACCAAACGGCTTAAGCCTGATGATCCTTATTGAGCGGATTACCTTATTCCGGTATGGCCGGAAAGTTGCATTTGCAGGAAGGTTATTGATTTCAACACCCTCTGATGCCTGTGGACGCCGGAAGATAAGAGGATAGATCTTGCGGTAAATATATGTGCTGTCAGCTTTTTCTTTGATGTTAGTGTAAAACCTGTCCGATTTTTGTATTCTTTCAAGCAGTTGCCTCTGTTCTTTTGTTGACAGTTCAAAGTTTCCTTCGTCAAAAGGAAGAAATAACGTATCAATAACCTGAGCCTGAGTGATTAAAGGTATAAACCACAAAAGCAAGGACAGCAGAAAAAATATATACCTCATGCGGATATTCATCAGGATATTATTGACACACTAAATTACCAAACAAAAGCATGCACTTTTTGTCGGAAAAGAGGTAATGCAGAGTACTTGTGAAAGCGAAAATAAAAAGGCCCATCCCGAAAGATGAGCCTTTTCCCCAACACTTATGAAAACAATATTTAAACTCTTTTTTCCTTAATTCTGGCTTTCTTACCTTTAAGGTTACGCAGGTAGAAAATGCGTGCCCTGCGGACAACGCCATGCTTGTTAACTTCAATCTTTTCAATGAAAGGGGAGGTAATCGGGAAGATTCTCTCAACACCGGTATTTCCGGAAACTTTACGGACTGTGAAAGTCTGTGTTGTAGTTTCACCTGAACGCTTTAAAACTACGCCCTGGAACTGCTGGATTCTTTCCTTATCACCTTCTTTGATCTTATAGTGAACGGTAACGGTGTCGCCTGCTTTAAAGCTGGGAAACTCCTTTGTGGTCACGAAAGTTTCCTCAACATACTTCACTAATTCCTTCTTGCTCATTACTTTAGATATTTAATTATTGGCGTTTCTGAAAATGAGTGCAAATATACGGCAAAATATTTTTAATAAACAACCATGAAAGTAAAAAAAAGGAGAAAAAAAGAAGTTGAAGGAATGGTTACAGAGTTACAGGGTTTCAGAGTTACAACGTTTTTAGCTTATAGCCGACAACCGACAGGGGATAACCGATAGCCGACAGCGGATAACTGACAGCCGAAAGCTAATCTTCCAGCAAATCCGGCCTTCTTCTCCTGGTGCGTTCTATCGCTTGCTCGAGATTCCACTTTTTAATCTCTTTTTCGTTGCCTGATAAGAGGATATCAGGTACTTTCATCCCTTCGTATTCTGCCGGTCGGGTATAGACAGGAGGACTTAACAGTCCATCCTGGAAAGAGTCGGAAAGAGCTGATGTTTCATCACTAAGTACACCGGGTATCAGTCTTATAATACTATCGGCTACTACCGCTGCTGCCAATTCACCACCTGATAATACATAATCGCCGATCGAAATTTCCCTGGTTATGTATTTTTCACGAATTCGCTCATCAATACCTTTATAATGTCCGCAAAGCAGGATAATATTCTCCTTTAAACTAAGTTGATTAGCGATTGATTGATTCAGTCGTTCACCATCAGGAGTGAGGAAAATGATTTCACTATACTCACGTTCTGCTTTAAGCGATTCAATACAATCAGCAATTGGTTGAATCATCATCACCATTCCGGAACTTCCGCCAAAAGGGTAATCATCAACATTCCTATGCTTGCTCTTGCTGTGATCACGAATATTGTGGATATGTATTTCAGCAAGCCCTTTTTTGATGGCACGATGGATGATTGAGTGGCTGAAAGGCCCTTCGAACATTTGAGGAAAAATGGTGAGGATATCCAGTCTCATACCAGTTTTGCTATTGAGGCGCAAAGTTACCTTTTTTGTTCTTTATTTTGCACAGATGAAAATACACCTGAAGATAGATTGGTTTGTTCCTGCGCTGCTTGGTGCGATTACCCTTGGCTGGCTGTGGCCTGAGGGTGGCATTGGAACTGGTCCGCTTTCGGTAAAGTCCTTATCAGGGATAGGCGTCTCAGTCATTTTCCTGCTTTACGGTTTCAGACTGAATTTCATGACTATAATAAAGAGCATGTCGAACTGGCGGCTGCACCTGCTAATTCAGTCGGCTACCTTTTTAGTTTTCCCAATTATTGCGCTGATAGGAAGGTATACAATTGGTAATGACGGCTACCTGTGGCAGGGAATTATTTTTCTGAGTGTAATGCCTTCAACTGTTTCATCGGCAGCAGTATTGGTTTCACTGGCAAACGGAAACATTCCTGCGGCTTTATTTAACAGCAGCCTGTCGAGCATTATCGGTATAATACTTCCTCCGTTCATGCTTGGGGTTTTGCAGGGTGCAGATGGCGGAGGTTTTGACCCTGCACAAGTGTTCATAAAACTATTTTTTCAGATACTGTTACCCATTATTATTGGCGTATTATTAAATCCTTTTGTTGGGAAGACTGCGATAAAATACAAAGGGTTCACCAGGTATTTCGATCAAACTGTGATCTTGTCGATTGTATATTATTCTTTTGCAAACTCGTTCTATATTAACCAATTTAAAGGATTATCCCTTCTTGATATTATCATGCTGATTGCAGCGCTGATGCTGATTTTTATCATGGTAAACGGCATCATTTATTACGCAGCAAAAAAAATAAACCTGTCCGCTGCTGATATTACTACTGCATTATTTTGCGGAAGCACTAAGTCATTAGTACATGGCAGTACCATGGGACGGCTTATGTATGCCGGTAATCCCGCTGTAGGAGTTATAATTCTGCCAATTCTGGTTTATCATTCACTCCAGTTAATGATGAGTAGTTTTATGGTGGAAAGGCTAAAGAGACAAACTATAGCTTAAAGGATACCCCGGCACTTAGTTCAAATTCAGTAGCAGCCATTTCAGCATATATACCTATACGAGGCAATAAGAAATACCTGACTCCGAGATAAAGTTCAGAAAACGTCCCGGTATGATAACCAATAATATTTTTTTCAGAAGGATTATAGCCATCAAAATAATAACCGTATCTGTATCCCAGATAAGGGTCCAGTTTAGGTAATGCCGTAAAATGTACATTAATGGGAATTGATAACCCAAGAGTTCCATAATTATGTCCGTCCTGTGGCTGATGCCTGAAGTAAGTGGAATGCAATCCGCTTGAAACTGCTGCTACACTATTTTTATAAAAAACATAGTATGCTGAAACATTAATGGGAGGTCCTTCCCAGATAGATGGTACTACTTTCATTTCAGGACTGAATTCTGTAATACGCATATCTGCATTGAGTAAGAGATTGCCTTTTTTTAAAGCCTGAGCGTTAAGATTGAGAATAATGACCAGAAATAAGACTCCAGTTAGTAAAAGCTGTTTTTTCATAAAGATTGTGATGAAATTTACATACGACAAACGGGCATATACTTCATATATTGTCTGAGTAAATTTTGCTTTTTGAAAAAAAAGTGTTATATTTACTGTGCCCAAGGCCAGCATTATGGCACGTTTTATGCCGGCACTTGGTCAGTCATATTTTCACGTTCCCAAAAACGGTATTTTTTGAGGACATTAATAAATGCTTCATTAAATGCACCAGGTTCGGCTGCTTGTTTTACAGTCACAATGCCCATTTTATCTATTACTTTATCATCTTCTGATATGCGAATCTCTGGTAGTGGTATCAGACTCAAGAGTTCGACTCCATCACCTATTGCTCCGATTGGTTTACAATGTTTTAACATCTCGAGTACGAAATTAAGCGCATAGCCCTGTTCTTTAAGCGATTTAATATGTTCGCTGCCACCCGGAATGATAACAGCATCAAACAACACCGATCCAGTAGTAAGATAACTCTTATCAACCTGGATATTGTCACCGGTGTTGCTTTTTATTTCGCCCAGCATTTTTGAAATGATAATTACCCTGGCACCTGCTGAAGTGAGTGAATCCTTAATGCTTTGGAGGTTTGAATTGTCAAATCCGTCAGCAAGCAGTACAGCTACTTTCCGGCCTTTTATGAGATCACTTTTCAGGTTCTCCTGGCTCAGGGAAGGCGATTTATCGATGTGTTTCTTTCTTTTTGGCTCAGCGACTTTGTCAACGATTCCTTCCACTAAGTCATCAGCTTTGCCCATAAGTTTACTTACAGGGTACTCAATGCCGATTCCTTTAGAGACTTCCCGGGCAAGGTCTTTATCAACCTTATTCAGTAAGTCAATCATTCTCTCCCTGATCGCAATAGTTTCTACCTTGCCTAATTCAAACCGGAATCCTTCGATAATATGCTTTTTTTCAAATTCTGACATACTTTTCCAAAATAAGGTAGCCTGACTGAAATGATCAAAAAAACTATCACTCCGGACCCGTGTTTTAGCTCCTTCTAATCTTTGGGGATAATGGACATAACCTCCCTGGTCCTCCGGGACTGTTTGGGGGTGGCCACCAGCCAGTGAGTTTGGTGAGTAATTCACTCTTCCCTTATTCACAGTCTGCCTCATATATCCGTCCCTCTGGTTGTTCTTAACTTCGGCTATTGGCCTGTTGATATGTATCTCAGTGAAATTTGGCCCACCAAGCCTGATCAATTGTGTATCGAGGTAGGAGAATAGGCGGCCTTGCAGCAATGGGTCATTTGAGACGTCAATTCCCGGAACCAGGTTGCCAGGATGGAAAGCAACCTGTTCAGTTTCAGCGAAGAAGTTATCAGGATTCCTGTCAAGGACCATCTTCCCAATTATCTTTACCGGAATCAACTCTTCAGGCCATAACTTGGTGGGATCAAGAACATCAAATTCAAAATCAAACTCCTGGCTTTCATCAAGAATCTGGACACCCAGTTCATATTCCGGATAATTGCCCATCTCAATGGATTCCCAGAGTTGTTCTCTGTTGTAGTCAGGATTCTTACCTGCAATTTTTTGTGTTTCATCCCAGGTAATGGAATGTACTCCAGCTTTTGGCTTCCAATGAAATTTAACAAACCGGGATTCATTAAATTGATTTATTAACCTGAAAGTATGCACACCAAAACCTTCCATCTCTGCATAACTCCTTGGGAGAGCCCGGTCAGACAAAACCCACATAATCATATGCATCGATTCAGGCATAAGTGATATAAAATCCCAGAAATTGTCGTGTGCTGCTGAAGCCTGTGGTATCTCATTATGCGGTTCAGGTTTGATAGCATGGACAAGATCAGGAAACTTTATAGCATCCTGGATAAAGAAAACAGGCATATTATTCCCAACCAGGTCATAATTTCCTTCTGCAGTGTAGAATTTTGTTGCAAATCCCCTGACATCCCGAACTGTATCAGCTGATCCCCTAAAACCTACCACTGTAGAAAACCTTACGAATACAGGAGTTTTAAGTGAGGGATCTGTAAGGAATCTTGCTTTTGTATATTCTTTCATTGAATCATCAAAAACCTGGAAATATCCGTGTGCAGCAGAACCTCTTGCATGGACTATACGTTCAGGTATCCTTTCATGGTCAAAGTGGGTCATCTTTTCCCTGAAATGGAAATCCTCCATTATTGTAGGTCCTCTTTCACCCGCTTTCAGCGAATCGTCAGTATGATTGATTTTAACACCCTGGTTTGTGGAAAGGTGACCTCCATTCTCTTCACTTTGGTTTGTGTCGTGGATACTCATCGGAATTGTTGTTAAAATGAATAAAATGAAACTATGGACTTGAAAGACCATAGAAACAAAACGACACTTATAAAGTGAAAGTTCAACCTATCTTTACCAATACTTTTCCTTTTTGCTTTCCTTCAAGCATGAGGTGAAGTTCAGCGGGAACTTCTTCCAATAGAATTTCCCTTGCCAGTTGTTTTAAATTTAATGGTTTAAAGCGACTAATAAGGTCCCATATATCAAGCCGCCTCTCCATAGGTGTTTCAGCTGAAGCGATGCCAACTAGTCGTACTGCCCTTAGTATAAAAGGAAATACAGAGACATTGAGCATATTGGATGCAACCATGCCACAGTTGGCAACTATTCCTCTTTCTTTTGTTGATCGGATGGCCGTTGATAATATGTTTCCACCAACAGTATCCAGAACTGCAGCCCAGCGTGCAGGAAGCAATGGTTTACCTGTATTGTCATCAGTTTCCTGGCGGCTTATAACTCTTGCAGCACCAATACTTGTCAGCCATTCTGTTGCTTCCGCTTTGCCTGTAACAGCAACTACATGATAACCTGCATTAGCAAGAATAGCAACAGCAATTGAACCTACAGCACCTGTTGCACCGGTTATTAAAATCTCTCCTGAGGAAGGGGTGATACCATGCTTAATAAATTCAAAGATTCCACTGGCAGCGGTGAATCCCGAAGTGCCAATGATCATACATTCCTCCAGCGAAAGGCTTTCCGGTCGCCTTACAACCCATGAAGATGGTACACTTATATACTGAGCAAGGCCACCACTGGTATTCATTCCCAGGTCATAACCAGTAACAATAACCTGATCTCCTGCTTTAAAAGCAGGATCTTTTGAACTTACTATCACACCTGCAGCATCTATTCCCGGAGTGTGGGGGTAGTTCTTAGTAACACCCCTGTTACCTGAGGCAGAGAGGGCATCTTTATAGTTGAGTCCGGAATAACGAACTTTAATAAGAACATCATTATCAGGTAAATTATTGATATCTTGTTCTTTAACGCTAACCCAAATTTTACCGTCGCCGGTTTCTTCTGCCACAAGTGCCTTAAATCTCATTACGGTGCTTCTTATTAATTATTAATTTTGCTGCACTCAAATCTACTGCAAAGATCAAATTAATTTATTTAAATCAATAAACAATGGCACTCAGGTTTATCACTGCGGAAGAAGCTGCAGAATATATCAAACATGATGAGGTACTGGGATTCAGCGGATTTACCCCGGCAGGTTCTGTAAAATCCATTCCTGTTGCAATAGGCAATAAGGCAAAAAAAGAGCACGCAGAAGGCCGCCCGTTTAAGGTAGGTGTTATAACCGGAGCTTCTACCGGTGATTCACTCGACGGTTCTCTGGCACGCGCTGAAGCTGTTAAATTCCGTACTCCCTATCAGTCAAACCCTGACCTGAGAAACCTTATCAATGCAGGTAAAGCTGATTATTTCGATAGTCATCTCTCTGTTGTAGGACAAAATATTCGTTATGGCTTTCTTGGCAAGATTAACTGGGGTATTATTGAAGCTTGTGATGTAACTGAACAGGGTGAAATTGTACTTACAACGGGTGTTGGTATTTCACCTACAATTTGCCAGGTAGCTGATAAGTTACTCATTGAACTGAATGCATATCACCCGCAGCAGCTCAGGGGTATGCACGACCTTATGATCGTTGCTGACCCACCGAACAGGAGAGAAATACCTATTTATAAACCATCTGACAGGGCAGGGAAGGAAGTTATTAAGGTTGATCCTTCTAAAATTGTTGGTGTTGTTACTACCAATCTTCCCGATGAAGTGGGTGGTTTTGCAGAAACTGATGCTGTAACAGAGCAAATAGGTCATAATGTAGCTGAATTCCTCTCTAAAGAACTCAAGGAAGGAAGAATTCCTTCATCATTCCTTCCTCTGCAGTCTGGAGTGGGTAATATTGCCAATGCAGTCCTTGGAGCGCTGGGACGCCATAAGGGTATTCCTGATTTCCAGATGTATACCGAAGTTATCCAGGACAGCGTAATTGACCTGATCGCTGAAGGCAGGGTTACCTTTGCCAGCGGTTGTTCCCTTACTGTTTCGAAGGAACAATTAAAGAAAGTTTATGATAATTTATCCTATTATCATAACAGGATAGTACTCAGGCCCCAGGAAATATCCAACAGTCCTGAAGTAGCACGCCGTATCGGGATTATTTCTATTAATACTGCACTGGAGTGCGATCTTTTTGGCAATGTAAACAGCACAAATGTGATGGGGCGTAAAATGATGAACGGTATCGGAGGTTCAGGTGATTTTACACGTAACGCATATATATCTATCTTTACATGTCCTTCAGTTGCTAAGGGTGGCAAGATCAGTGCTTTTGTTCCTATGGTATCGCATACCGACCACAGTGAGCACTCAGTACAGATTATCATCACCGAACAGGGTGTTGCTGATCTACGATCAAAGTCACCCAAAGCCAAAATGGAAGAGATTATTAAGAACTGTGTACATCCGGATTACAGACAGGCATTAAGCGATTATGCACATCTGGCCGGTGATACCCACACACCTTGCACGTTATCTGCAGCATTTGGTATGCATCTTGAATTTGAACGAACAGGCGACATGAGAAATGTAAACTGGGGTGATTGCTTTAAGAGATAGAAAAGATTATTATGGAATCAAAGGAAAAACAGGCCACCCTTTATGCTCCTGCTGAGAAGGAAACTCAGGCAGAGATCAAAAGTTCTTACCATGCTTTAAAAAATAATCCGCTGGTTAAGATGTTCAATGAGGCCATGCCGGACCTTTCCATGATCCTTAATAAGCAAAGGCAACTTATTTATGCTAACAGCAATCTGGTTAAATTCCTGGATATAGAGGAAAATCACCTGCCACTTGGTGAGCGCCTGGGAAATCTCATAAACTGTATACATTCAGAAGAAAATCCTTCAGGCTGCGGCACTACCCTTGCTTGCAGGTTTTGCGGTATTGTAAACTCAATACTCGAAAGCCAGTTGTCAGGCAAACCGGTTGTAAGAGAAGCGCGTATTACTGCCATGATGCAGGAAGAGGAGGTTACTTCTTATGACCTCAGGATAAAGGCGAGTCCTCTTTTTTTTCAGGACCACGAGTACACTATTATAAGCATTAGTGATATAAGTGACAGGAAACGAAGGGCGTTCCTTGAAACTAATTACATCAACGATGTGTACGGTAATGCGGCAGAACTAAAAAATGTAGTATCATCAATAAATAAGGAACAGCTTAATCCTGATGTACGGAATCTGGTAGAGACAGCAGAGAAGGTTAATTATGAATTGATGAGCGACCTTCTTGCACAGAAAATGCTGAGCGAAGCAGAGGAAGGTACACTGGAAATACGTCCTGCATTGGTTAATTCAGTGAAAGTCCTCAGAGAGATGGAGGAATATTATAATTTGCAGGAAATTGCTCAAGACAAGACATTGTTTGTAGACCCATTCTCACATGGGATTCGTTTCAGGACTGACATCAATATACTTCGCCGGGTTCTCATCAATGTATTAAACAATGCTTTTGAAGCTATTAGCAAGGGTGCGACAGTAAGAACAAGCGTACGAATTGCAGATACAATACTGCGATATTCTGTTTATAGTCCGGTCGGGCTTACTGAGGAAGTAAAACACCAGATGTTTCAGCGCTCTTTCTCTACAAAAGCTGCAAACCGGGGACTGGGCACTTATACGGCCAGATTGCTAACTACCAAATACCTGAAAGGCAAGATCTTTTTTAATACCGATAAAAACGGTACAACTTTTATTATTGAACTGCCGCTTTATCTTGATTAATTCTTAAGACTTCTTAGTATCTCTATTTCCTGTTGCCAGATATCTTCATCGGGTGTTTCAAGGATGAGTGGTATGTTGTCGAACCTGGGATCATTGATAATACGATTGAAAACACCTATACCAAGGTGTCCTTTTCCAATGCTCTCATGCCTGTCAACATGACTTCCCAAAGGCTTCATTGAATCATTAAGGTGCATCCCCTTCAGATATCTCAGACCAACAATTTCATCAAATAACCTGAATGTTTCTTCATACCCTTCAGGAGTTACCAAATCATAACCGGCAGCAAATGTATGACAGGTGTCAAGGCAAACACCTACACGTTCCTTATCATAAACATTGTCGATTATAAATTTCAGGTGTTCAAAGTTGTGTCCCATGCTGCTACCTTGTCCTGCAGTGTTTTCAATAACCGCAGTTACTCCTTTGGTGGACTCAAGTGCAATGTTGATTGACTGTGCAATCGTCAACAAACAGGTTTCATCATCAACAAGTTTAAGATTAGCACCGGGGTGGAAGTTCAGTAACTTTAAACCGAGTACTTCACACCGGTGCATCTCATCAATAAAAGCCATGCGCGACTTTTGTAATTCATCTCTTCCAGGATGCCCGAGGTTAATCAGGTAGCTATCGTGCGGCATTATATAATCCACATTAAAGCCAAACGTCTCACAATTATTGCGGAATGCCTCTGCCTTATCAGGTGCAATAGGCGGAGCAGTCCATTGACGCTGGTTTTTTGTGAATAAAGCAAAGGCTGTAGCCCCGATTTTATGCGCATTAGCCGGCGCATTCTCAATACCGCCCGAAGTACTTACATGGGCACCTATAAATTTCATGTATTATCTGCTTTGGTTGTTTCTGCAAATTTATCTCGAAAGGAATGATGAATACATCCATACAAGCTTTTCTTTTTCCCTAATATAGTCGCTCATTAAGGCGTTGGTACCTTCATCATCAAGTTCTGCGCTAACCTTCAGGATATCGCGTTCTTTAACCAGAATGGTTGTAAAAGCATCAAGAATATGCTCAACACAGGTAGGCCCGTTTGATTCATTCTCCACTGGTTTTACTTTCGATATTTCGAGATAGCCTGCAAAAGTATGTACCGGAGTACCGCCAAGAGTTAGAATACGCTCTGCAATTTCATCTATTTTCAATTGAAGGTCGGTATACAATTCTTCAAATTTCAGATGAAGTTCAAAGAATTTGTCGCCTTTTATATTCCAGTGGAATCCTCTTGTATTCTGATAAAATATCTGGTAATTAGCCAGAAGGTCATTGAGCTTTTCAATAAGTTGTAATGATAAATTGCGATCTAATCCAATCTCACTTACGTTTTCCATTGTCTTCATTGTTTTTAATTTTAGTTCTGTAATTGATATAATTTATAATTGACGGTCGGTAAATTCGCCAGTCATTTGTAACCTTATCTCCCGGATATTGAAGTTGTTAATTTGCTTTTTACTGAAATAATCTTTAAGAAGTTCATCCAGTTCAGGATCATAATAATCCTCCATCCTGTCCGATTCTGCACTGTATAAATGGTGGTGCTGTTCCGTAACCGGCTCATATCGCATCACATCTGCAACAGTCTGGACCCTTTTAACAAGTCCTTTCTCAACAAAGGTGTCAAGAGTGTTGTATATAGTTGTAGCTGATATTCCGGGAATAGAACTCTGAACCTTTTTGAATACAGATTCTGCGGTAGGGTGGTTTTTCGATAATAAAAGGATCTCAAGGACAGCCATACGCTGTGGTGTGATTTTCAGACCACAGTTGTTAAGCATTCCAATTATTTTATTCTTTAACTGTTCCATTGTTGTAATCCTTACCAGTTTGTAATAAATACAATCTGGAAGGAAAAATGTTCAATGGAATGGTAAAAATCTTTCACCTCACGCCTCTGCTCAAGGAGAGGGAGCAAAGACGATGCGGGATGGATTGGTTCTTCTATTTTAATACCTGGTAGAAAAATCCTTTTTTATCCAGTTCTGCAAGAATAGTAGGCAGTTGTAATGTATCCTGGAGGTTAAAAGTGATTGTTATTTGCACATGTCCAATAGGTACACTGGTGGTTGATCGTTCATGGTATATATCATGAATACTTGCGCGGACTTTGCCCAATATTGCTATGACACTCATAAGTGTACCAGCCAGGTCGGGCACCAGTACCTGGATTCTTGCCCTGAGACCGACATCCATAACACCTTTTTCAAGAATCTGCTCTAATATGGACATATTAATATTTCCGCCGCTGATCACAGGTACTACATTCTTGCCACGCAGATTGCATTTCTGAAAGAGCACTGCTGCCATAGCAGCCACCCCTGCAGGCTCAGCCAGTATTTTGGCGCGTTGCAGAAGCATATATGTTGTTTGCGCAATCTCAGCATCATTTACAGTTACCAGTTCATCAACGAGGGTGCGGGTAGCCTCAAAAGTAAGGTCACCCGGTGATTTTACAGCAATACCATCGGCTATGGTGTTGCATGAATTCAGTGTCCTTGGTTCCTTGGCGTCAATAGATACTTTCATTGACTGTGCGCCTTCTGCCTCAACGCCAATGATTCTGATTGATGGGTTAAGTTTTTTGATTGCAATGGCAATACCTGCTATCAATCCACCACCTCCGATAGGTACGAGAATGGCGTCAATATCTTCGTGCTGGTCAAAAATCTCAAGTCCCACAGTGCCTTGTCCGGCAATGATATCCTTGTGATTAAAAGGATGTACAAAAGTTGCCCCTGTTTTTGCCTGGTACTCCATCGCTGCTGCAAATGCATCATCAAAACTTTCACCGGTGAGTATAACATCTGCACCATATGACCTGGTAGCTATAACTTTTAAAGGAGGTGCAAACACAGGCATAAAAACAGTGCTCTTAATTCCCAGACGGGTAGCAGCATACGCCACTCCCTGTGCATGATTGCCGGCGGAGGCACATAATACCCCTTTTAGTTTTTCATCGTCGGTAAGCCTGGAAATCCTGTAATAGGCGCCCCTTACCTTAAAAGATCCTGTTGTTTGCAGGTTTTCTAGTTTAAGAAAGACATTGGCACCTGAGATAGTTGAAAACGATTTACTTCTCTCGAGAGGAGTTTTCTTTACAATATTCTTGAGTACGGACTGGGCATGTATAATATCCGACAGTTCGGGAAGGTGAGATTGAGCAGTACTAATTTTCATTGCAATAACTTATTTATTCATTGTCTGAAGGGTTCCTTCAATTTTCCGTTTTACTTCATCTGTTAGTGAATCATAGCTGTGGCTGCCCGGGAAAACAGGTTCAAGGAATTCCACCTGTACACGTTTCCATGGCCTGGGAATATAGCTTCCGGAAGGCAGCGCTTCAAAAGCACCTTTAATGCTAACCGGAACAATAGGGATATTGAGTTCCCTGCTGAGAATGGCAAAAGTTTTTTTAAAATTACCAATGAAGCCATCCTTTGTGCGGGTACCTTCAGGGAAAATAATAAGACTGCGTTTCTGCCTCAGTACTTCGGCCATTTTCTGAATAGATTCCTTGAGGTCTTTGTTAAGGTCTACGATGATGATGTTGTTTCTGCTGGCAAGGAATTTAAGCCATGCCTGCCTGAAGTGCTTTTCCTTGGCATAAAAATATGTATTCTTCAGCCTGTGCTTTCGCAGGAAAGAAGCCACAAATAAGCCATCGAACAAACTCTGGTGGTTGGGAACAAAGATAACCGGGCCATCAGGTATGTTGGAAACTCCTTTCGCCTTGAAACGGAAATAGAGATAGAAGAAGATCTTGGAAAGGTATACCATCCAACGGCCGGTAAACCAATTAGACGGCAGTTTGAGGTTTACTTTTTCCATAATAATGTCAGTCCAGTCAAGCCTGCCCTCCTCAACTTTTATTTTATGCCCGCTCACATAATCTGCAAGCAATCCGATATTACTGAATGCAGACATCTGCAATGGATCCATTTCAATCCCGAATGTCATACTAAGCCATGCCTGGAAACTTACTTTATCAAGGGAATCCATTCCAAGATCCATCTCAAGATGGTGCTTGGGCAGTACTTTCTTTGATTTCTCTTTCTCCAGATATGAAGCTATCAGCGTAAATTCAGGTGACAGAGGTGCATCATGAGTATCATCACCACCCAGGTCAGCAAGCACAGCAAATGACGGTAAACGGTAGCGCTGCAACTTACCTAATCTTGTCCTGGGCAATTCATCATCCGAAATGTGTATACCCATGATCTTTTTATAGCCTGATACAGTGTTATTTAAAGGCTCAATAACATTCCACTTGAAGAATTCAGGCAGTGAACTACGCTCATGATCATTAAGAGCAGTAAGTTCGGGCACTATCATTACCTGAAGCTGGTCATCATGATGGAATACACCGCATTCCTTCACGTAGGGAGAATTACTAATCTTCTCTTCAAGTTCAACAGGGTTTACATTTTTACCGTTTGAAAGAATTATTATTTCTTTCTTCCGGCCGGTAATAAAAAGATAGCCCTGCTCGTCAATATATCCAAGGTCACCCGTATACAACCATCCGTCTTTCAGGATTTCAGCTGTTTCTTCCGGTTTGTTGTAATATCCCTTCATGATATTTGGGCCAGATACGAGAATTTCTCCATCTTCAATCCTTACTTTCGTTTCACGCATAACTTCTCCCGGCGAACCTAAACGCACCCTGCCCGGTTGTGTGAACGTGATCATGGGTGCTGCTTCAGTCATACCATACCCTTCAAGCACTTCAAAACCAAGAGTCATAAAGTCAGCCCCAATCTCACTATCGAGGGCGGCACCTCCTGATACGAGTGATTCAATTGCACCACCCATTTTCTCATGCACTGTACCGAATACCTTTCGCGAAAAGCCGGGCTTGTTCACTTTTCTTGCAACAGAGAAAAGCAACCGTGCCACCGCACTCTTGTTGATCTTATCCATAATACCCTTTCGTATGGCGGCATAGAGCCTTGGCACCCCGATAACAATGGTTACCTTATTGTTCTTAAGTGTTGCCATAATATCGGCCGACTGCATAGAGGGACTTATAGCGATGGTAGCACCAACATAAAGAGGGATAATCATAGTTCCGGCTAACGGAAAGATATGATGGGCAGGAAGCAGCATCATAACCACCGACTCGGGCTTATAAATAGGGATATGTTCAGACACTGCCCTGACATTAGTAATCAGATTTTCATAGGAGAGCATTACACCCTTCGGATTCCCTGTTGTACCTGAAGTGTAAATAATCACCGCTGTATTATCAATATTCTCAGGAGTATTTACTGAAATGGGTTTTACATCTTCAGGGATATCAGGCAGTTGATCAATAAGAATTACCTTAACCTCTATTCCGGCCAGTTCAATTGCTTTAAGCACTACCTCTTGTCGTGCCCCGGATGTAAAAACTACTTTCGGAGTGCTGTCTTTTAATATATAGGCTGTTTCTTCGGCAGTAGCAAGATTATCAACAGGAATTGCAATGCCCCTTTTTGCCCATATGGAGTAGAAAGCGTAGATCCACTCAGGCATATTTTCAGCGAATATGACTGCATGTTCTGATTCTGCAAGCTCATACAGTCCACAAAAAGAATTGATCTTCTTTTTCAGATCGGTATACGATATCTTAATGTCACCATAGGTGATGGCAATCTTATCGTTAAGGTCTTTGAGCATAAATTGCACGTTTTATTATGCAAAGATACGTTTAAAATAGGCAGAGGTAAAGTGAGTGGATAATATACTAATATTCTCATGAGAGATCAATTATCTATATATTTCTTGTATGTTAAGATTATTGTGTCTATCTTTAGGCTCTAATATATGCTTATGAGATATCTTATACTCTTGTGCCTGTTGCTTACAACCGGCATCTCAGATGCTCAGGAACCGGTATGGACAACATATACCAACACAAACATAGTTTATGATATCACTCAATCAGGTAATTACATCTGGGCGGCTACCCATGGTGGTATCTTAAAGGTAGATAAAATTAACAGGACTACTGAAGTTTTCAATATGGAAAACTCCGGGCTCACTGATAATAATTCAGTTGTTCATATAACCACTGATGAGGCAGGAAATATATGGAGTGCTACAAAAGGCAAAATATATAAGTTTGATGGTATTGACTGGACAGTTTATGATGAATCAAATTCAGCAATCCGCAGTATTAATACGTATATCCGTGATATTTTGGTGGATAAAAATGGGGTATTATGGGCAGCCTCAGTTGACGGATTAATCAGTTTTGACGGTACTGACTGGAAAGTATACAGTACTCCTGAAATCGGCACATATGATATAACGGCTGTGGCCGAATCTCCTGACGGCTCTATCTGGGTTGGTGGTGTTTATGGCCGACTGGCTAAGTTTGATGGAGTATCTTGGACACAATTTAATTCATCAAATTCAGGTTATCCGGACAATAAGGACATAATCTCACTCGCCGTTAATGACAATGGAACGGTATGGATTGGCTGCTCTGGAGACCTGAAATCATACGATGGAAATCAATTTACGAAGTACTCAAATGAAAACACTGATTTAGGGGAAGGTTCAAATCACGATTTGCAGTTCGATTCCTCAGGAAACCTATGGTTTGCGAATGATGGCATTAGCATGTTTGATGGTTTGAATTTCACAAATTATCATCCGGTAGATAGTATTTATGGCCATGCTCCCCTGATTAATTCTTTTTATATGGATGATTCGGACATAATGTGGCTTGGAGTATTAGCTATAAATAATTATACTCAGGGCTGGAAGTCCCCTGGTTTAGGTCTTGCTTCTTACGATGGTGATAACTACAGTCCAATTGAAAGTGCTCAATCAGTTTTGAGAGTATCTAAAATCAATGATATCTGTAATGGTCCTTTGAGTAGTGTAATGATAGCAACTGAAAGTGATGGTATTCTTCAGTATGATGGTTCAATATGGCAACATAAACTACCTGCAAAATTTATTGACCTTATTGAATTTGACACTGAAAGTAATCGAATATGGACAGCTGAAAATGGAAGTGTCAGTTTTTATAGTGGAACAGAATGGTTCAACATACCTCTTCAGGTTTGGGGCATTAATTCTATGGTTATTGATAATCAAGATATTTGGTTTTCAACTTTTTACATTAGTCAAGAATTTGAAAGGCCTATGAATTATTACCTTAAAGAGAACGGAAGTGGATTGAACCATTATGATGGGGTAACTCACACCAATTTCAAGATTCCCGATTCCGGAATTCAAACAGAAATAATTTATGATATTGTAAAAGAAGACAAATCACAAACTGAATCATCTCCATTGTCTCTCTGGATTTCTACTAATCTCGGTATTTTACACTATCAACATGATGTCTGGACTGTATACAATACCGAAAATTCAGCTATCCTGAATAATGCCCATAATAAACTTTTTATTGACCCCCGTGGTTACCTCTGGGCCGGTAATTCTAAGGGGATCTGTATGTTTGATGGTTTAAAGTTCATCAATTTCTCTTCACAAGATCTTTCAGATGTTACTTCAATTTCAATGGCTGAGGGTGGTTCATTATGGATAGGAACAAGTACTGGCCTGGTTCGTTTTGATGGAAAAGATTTCATCAAATACAATGTGGGCAATTCAGGATTACCTGACAATCGTATCACAGTAGTTCATCCCCAAAGCAGTAACAAAGTATGGGTTGGCACAGAGGACGGGTTTGCATCTATTGATATCAATGACCAACCATTTAATTATACTATGGAGATATATTCATCTACAAGTGATATAAAGATATATCCTAATCCCGCAGGTGATTACCTTGTTATTGAAAGGCCTGAAGGGTTTGATCTTTCTGGAGTAAGGGTATATAATAGTGCCGGCATATTGCAACAGGTATACCTCAACGGAAATACTCTTGACATCAGCTCACTTCTGAGAGGTATTTATGCTTTAAGGATTAATAGTGAGCAGTTCTATAAATTCATAAAGTACTAATGCCGGTTCTCCTGATAGAAGGTATCATCAGTGAAATAAGCCCGATCGCAAAGTTCACAAAACCGCAAATAATAAAAGCATTAATCAATCCAATCCTGTCAGCAATGAACCCTGTGCCGAGTAATCCGATCATAGAGGGTATATAGTTGAAACTCATATAGACTGAAAACACCCTTCCAAGCATTGCAGGATCGATCTTTAACTGAATAAGAGAAGTAAACGAAGCATTGTACACAGATGTGCTTACACCTCCAATTGCAGTAAGAATCACAAACCAAATGAAGCCAGCGGGGGAGAGTATGCCTGAAAAAAAGAAGGTGAGCCCGAAAATAATGTACATGTAATTAATCAAAGTGGCTTTATTCAGTTCATCAAGGTTCAGTGTTTTATTGCCTGCATGTAACTTAATTCCTGCTAAAGCACCACCTGCCAGCATACCGGCCCCCCAGAATACCTCAACAACGCTCATATGGAATACGGTTCCGTTAAAATGGTTGATCGTCATCAGCGGAAACATGACTGCTATGGGCATAATAAAGAAAGTGGCAATCACAGAAAACAGGAATAAAAAGGCAAGGCCTTTGTCCTTTCTAATCTCTGCTATTGATTCCTTCATTTCATTCCATACATGGGGTGTTTTCTTTTTACCGCTTTTCTCCGGATTCGGAATAACTACAAACAAAAGGGTTGTTGCAGCAAACAGAGCACCAGCTATATCAAAAAGCAGCACGTATTTCATATCGAGGACTGCCAGTAGCAATGCTCCAAGTGCAGGTCCGCCTATTGCACTGATTGAATGTATCATCTGATTAACTCCTGCTATCCGCATTAGCTTTGATTCAGGAGCTAGTAACGGTAATGACGCCTGCATGGCTGGCATATGGAATGCTGAGCCAACTGACCTTGCAGCAGCAAGTAAATAGATATGCCAGTATTCAATCTTACCAACAGAGAAGAGTATTACAAGTACAAGTGTGCAAAGGGCAATGAAGCAATCTGATAATATCATTACCAGTTTCCTGTTCCACCTGTCTATATAAACACCGGTAAAGAGCCCTAATACTGCCTGCGGCAGCATTGCTGCTATGGCAGCAATGGCAAGTATCTCAGCTGAACCCGTTTCAATGCTTAACCAGAAAATTATAGCATAACCAACAACAGCACTGCTGAGGATAGATATCAGTTGTCCCGACCAGATAATAAGAAAAGTCCTTCTCCAGTGTTCTTTCATAGAAGGTGCAAAGATAGCACTCAGCTATACATTCTTCATCCACTTTACAGAAACCAGCACTTTAATAACAGTGAAACATTTAAACATTGAAACAATGAAACACTGAAACACTGAAACTATTCCTAGTCTTCTGTATCCGGTTTAGGTGCAGGAGGAGGTGGCACTGGCCGTTCCCTAGGTTCCATTGGAGGCTGTATAGGTGGCCCTGTCGGAGGACTGGGGGGTGTTACAGGTGGTTCCCATGCTTTTATACCGATAGTTGTTCTCACTTCTGTTATAGCTTGTCTTTTCATAGCTGTGTCCTTTATAAAAAGTAACAACAAATCAATAAACAGTGTTGCAGGCACATAAATAAAATCGAGTCGTAAGCTGTACTTTCTCTTAACTTATTATATTTGTTCCTTTAATATATCAATATGAAGAAAGAACTTACTCTGCTTGTCCTTCTGTTCTCAGTTTTGTTAAATTCAGCTTTTTCTCAGCTGAAATATTCCGGGCAAATATTTTCCAAGCCACTCTATCTGAATGCTGCTTATTCGGGCAGCGATAAAGCTCCAAGGCTAGTTTACAGTTATCAGTCCCGCTCAGTTATGGAACAATTAACCATCAGGCAGACTTATGCTTCTTTTGATATTGGAATTAAAGCATCAGGCATTGGCATAGAATATATGCATATTCATGAGCCCATGTGGATAACTCAAACAATAAAGGTATCTTATGCCCATGAATTTAAGGTGGGCAATGTAAACTTGCGTCCTGCGCTATCTGCTGGTCTGGTCGCTTCAAATTTTGATGATGATGACTATACTCCTTACATTGTTGATCAATTTACCAATGATACCTTCTTTTTTGAGAAACCAAGTCCTGTTACTGTTTTTTCAGCCGGGGCAGGAGTCATAGCTAAATACAAAGGACTGACTGTTGGATTGTATGCGGATCAAATCAACAAACCTGTACTTAAATATTTTGAATCGAATAATCAGAAATTATATCCACAGATACTTGCACATGCTGATTACAGATTTAAGATTGGTAAATCAGTGGATATCATACCCGGATTCGTTTATTTTTATAATAATTACCATGGAAGGGAATATGGATCTTCTTATTATCAGCCGGTATTAAATTTAAGAATAGGTGTTGTTGAACTTGGTTATTCTCCAATGTTTAGTGATAATTTTTATGATGCCACTAGTCTCTCAGGCGGATTGGTATGGAAATATTTCAGACTTAAGTATAGTTACGCTCGTGAGACACATACAGATGTTCACAATTGGAAGGGTTCACAGCATGAAATTACTTTCTCAGCTAGTTTGAAGAAAGAATAACATAAAAAAGGGAGGGTAAAACCTCCCTTTTTTTGTATCTCTGGCAATTTACTGCCATTCTAATAATCTTCGTTCACCTTCCAATGCCCTGATCTCTGTCACATCCTGGCTTACTTCAATAGTGCCTTTATATTCTCCTTTCTCATTGCGAAGGGCAAAATAGCGGATTTGGATAAACCGGCTCTTCATCTGTATCCAAAAATCTGCATGGTCTTTTGTGCCATTCCTGAAAGCATCAACTATTTCATTTACTATATGCACACTTTCAGGAGGATGACAGTTCTGTACTTTCCGGCCTATAATTGCTTTAGACCTTGGGAATATCCGGTGTTTCATTCCTGAAAAGTACCTCACTTCATCGTTTTCATCAACAAATGTGACATCTACAGGAAGATTATCAAGCATGAGCACTAATTGTTCTGCATTCAGGAAGCCGGTTTCAAGATTAACAAACCCGCTTTCATTGGAGAAAAGGCTGTGTTTCTTTTCACTGTACTGTGGTTTCACGCCATAGCACCAACCGGTTTCAAAGCTTTGCAATATCATCTCATCCCACACTTTCTCCGGTAAAGCCCTCAGAGCTACCGGGAAAACAATCTGCTCTTCCCTGAAAATAATCGGCATAACAACGAAGAACAGCTTGCCAAGCTCTGAATTAAGCTTCTCTTTATCGGGTTGGCCTGTGCTAAGTATGTTGTTGATCTCTTTTAATCCTCTCCTGAAGTCGTCATGGAACGACCACATTATCTTGAGACAGCGGTATTCGGGAAAAGCCTGTTCAAGATAAGGGAAGAGGATGTTTTCTTTCTTTATATAATGTAGCTCATATTGCTGAAGAATGTTTAGCAGTTCACTCATTTTTGAATACAGCACATTCTCTTCCCTTGGCTCATGATTATAAAGGGCTTTGATTACCTGTTTAAGTGATGCCATTACTTTTTCAACCTCCCGGTTTTCCTGCATCAGGTAATAAATGAAATGCCCATCTGCAGGCTTGTTCCATACATGGGCATTCAGCGATTTAAAGAAGATATTGATTAGTTTGCCAACATTCTTCTTTACAATTTCAACTGAATACCCCTGCACCAGCAACATATCAAGTACCTGCATTGCCTCAACGGCATTTATCGTTTCAATGTAAGGCTTGTACTCGTTGTAAAGCTCTTTACCGTTTTCCCCGTCAATTAACCGGTGAGCATAGTTGTAAAGCTGATTGAGGCGGTCAGCACTATTGTTGATGAATTCCGACATAACCTACTTCGTAAAATAGATAGCAAATTCACCGGCACTTCTCTTGTCAAGCCAGTGTTTATAATTCAAACTCATCGTTTTATCAAGCAGCGGTGCAGGTATAAACGGTGCGATGATCTCCAGTATCTCTTTATCATCAAGCTTTTTGATAGCCGATAACACTTCATGTACCGGGTGCTCGCCACGGTTAAGCATTTCTCTTATGTCGATACTGTTGACTACTTGTGATTCAATGAACCACTCCGGACGTGTAGTATTATAGTTTACACCTGAATCCTCAGAGTGGTCAATATTATCCTGCCCAACCTGTGCCCTTAGCCTGTTCAGCAATTCCTCTACATTTAATCCGCCAATAACTGCTGCCTGACTTATATTGGTAATGCGTGTTATCGTTTTGCGGAGTACCGGATTTCGTAGTTTTTTAAATTCAGGTGCCGAACTTATCAAAGTATCTTCCAGCTCCGGGTATGCTTCCAGGAGGTCGTAAATCTTTGTTTTTGGTGTTATGATCAGTTTTTCCATTATGATTTTTTATTATCAGTGTATGATAAAATTCTCTTTTCTCCTTCAAGTGCTCTTAGCGCAGTAAGATCCTGCGATACTTCGAGGGTGCCGAGGTATTCACCGTTCTCACCCCTGAGTGCAAAGTATTCTATATGGATAAACTTGCCGTGCATTTGTATCCAGAAAGGAGCATGTGATGCCCTTCCGGACTTAAAATCATCAAGAATCTTCTCTATAATGTGAACACTTCCCGGAGGATGGCATAATCTTACATCCCTGTTTATGATTGACCTGTTGCGTGCAAATATTCTTTCTTTACCCTGGGTGAAATATTTAACCTTATCGTTCCTGTCAACGAAAGTCATATCGAAAGGAACAGTATTCAGGATCGCCATAATCTCTGCCGCATCAAAACTGCCTGAAGGTAATTGGATATTACCACCATCGCTTGTAGCAGCTTTTGTATCATAGGTTTCAGTAAATGCACCTTCAGGCTTCCAGTCGGTTTTCGGATCATACAGGGTGAACCCAAACTCAAGCGTTTGCTTATGTATGTGCCACCAGTCTTCCGTTGTAAGAGTATCCATGGCCATGGGAAACAGGATCTCTTCTTCCTTTTTTATCATATCAGCAAGTGCCTTAAGCACAGGAATGAAGAGGATATCCATGGCATCAATTAGGTCATTCTTAGTCAGTTCTTCCATCCGGAGTATCTCAATACAACCTTTTAACTGATCTCTTATCTCATCATGTTTACCCCACATTACCTTAGGAGGACCGGTAATTTCATTTTTCTCAAGATAAGGAAACACAAGGTATTCCTTTCTCTTATAATGCTTATCAACATCCATCAGGTCGTTAAAGCACTGCTGAATCTGAAGCCTGTAACGGGGAAACTCAGCATCACTGAGATGAGGAACAACTTCAAGGAGACTCTGCGCCTTGTCTAAGACTTTCTTTAGTTCTTTGTTTTCCTCAATAAATACATCAACAGGGTGCCCCTCAGGTATTTGCTTTGCAGCACTCAGGTCAATATGCCCCTCAAGTACTTCGCCATGGATATCGCATAAACGCAATACCTCCGATTCGGGTAATCCTTCTTTAATAAGTTCCTGTTCCACCTCAACCACTTCTCCATAAGGGATATGTTGCAGGGTGCTCACAAGTTCCTTCCTCACTGCCCCGGGGTCATCTCCATCATGCAGTTTCAGAATTAATTCTTTTAATTTTTCCTTCCTGAATTTCGAGTTGTTTATTAGTTCGCTCATCGATTATTTATTTTCACCTCACCCCGGCCCTCTCCTCAAGGAGAGGGAGACAGGACGTTTTTTTTGTTTTTAACTTTAGCCTTTAGCCTTTATCCTTTATCCTTATATTTTTAATATCCTCACAGCCCCGTATGCTACGAGTGAAAATACTACTGTACCGATTATCAGGTCGGGGAGGGGCGATGAAGTAAAGTATACTAACACACCAGCGATTATCACGCCAAAATTAACTATTACATCATTTGAGGTGCAAATCATAGTGGCTTTCATGTGCACTTCCTTGCTCTTTGAGCGCTGAAGAAGGTACAGTGAAAGTATATTCCCACCCAGGGCTAGTGCCGAAATAACCACCATCAGTGTAAAATCAGGGGCTTCTGCATGACCGGCAAACCTCCTGATAACTTCAGTAAAACCGGCCAATGCAAGCAATAGCTGCAAATAACCGGTGAGTTTGGCAATATTTCTCTTATGAACTGCTGCTTTACCAACAACAAACAATGCAAGGGCATAAACAATGGCATCAGCCAGCATGTCAAGGCTGTCAGCAACCAGTCCCATGGAACCGGCAATCAGACCGGTTATTACCTCCAGAACAAAGAAGAAGAGATTAATAGCCAGCACCTGTAGTAATACCTTTCGCTGCACCAGCGGTGATTCATATTTAGGAGTTTCACTACTGGTTATCATACTAGTCTCCACAACCGACGAATTGAAGTTCAGGCTATCAATTGCTTTTGTAATATTATCGGCACTGCCTTCATGTACTACTTCAAGCCTGCGCTCAGGTATATCAAAGGTCAAGCCGCTGATTCCGCTGATCTGGTCCAGCTTCATCCTGATTATCCCCTCCTCAGCGGCACAATCCATTTTCTTTATATGGTAGGTGGTTTTGTACATATTAGCAGTCAGCAATCCAGCAATCAGTTCTTTGTTATTTGTTCTTTATATGTGTTGGATGTTGAAATTACAAACCCGTCATTTTCTCAAGAGCTTCAGGATAGCGGCTGCCAACTATATGTATCTGAGCAGTTGCCTCACTCAATTCTTTTAACTCTTCATTTGTGAACACCACAGATGCTGCTCCCAGGTTTTCTTTTAGACGGCTTAAACTGGTAGTACCTGGAATAGGTATTATCCATGGTTTCTGTGCCATGAGCCATGCTAGTGCAATCTGTGCAGGTGTAACATTTTTCTTTTTTGCAAATTCAGCCACCAGGTCTGCCATTGCCCGGTTTTCTTTTAAGGCCTCAGGTTGAAAACGCGGATTATTCTTACGGAAATCAGTATCAGACAACTTTGTATTCTCACTTATTGTCCCTGTAAGAAAGCCCCTGCCCAGGGGACTGAATGGCACAAATCCAATTCCAAGTTCTTCAAGAACAGGAATGATCTCTTCTTCAGGTTTCCTCCACCAAAGTGAGTATTCGCTTTGCAGTGCTGTTACAGGTTGTACAGCATGCGCCCTTCGTATCGTTTGAGCAGCTGCTTCTGATAAACCAAAGTGTTTTACTTTGCCCTCGCTGATCAGCTTTTGAACTGTGCCAGCTACTTCCTCAATTGGAACCTGAGGGTCAACCCGATGCTGGTACAATAAATCAATGTAATCTGTTTTCAGCCTTTTAAGTGAACCTTCCACCGCTTTAACAATATGCTCCGGGTTACTGATAACACCAACTGACTTCCCATTTTCTATCCTGAACCCAAACTTTGTAGCAATTATAACCTGTTTTCTAACCGGTGATAATGCTTCTCCTACAATCTCTTCATTGGCATATGGACCGTAAACTTCTGCCGTATCAAAGAAGGTCACTCCTTCATCAACAGCATCCCTGAGAAATCTGACAGCATCATTTTTAGTAATCTGCTGACCAAATGCGGAGGTCAATCCCATACAACCTAAACCCGGAGCAGAGACCTCCAGGCCTGATTTACCTAAAATCCTTTTTGTCATTGTTCCCCAATTTTTTTGATATCCTTTACATAAATAACATTACGCGGATATCCATTTTCTGAGACATAAACCATGGAGCGTGCTACTTGTTTCATGGTTGTAATGAAATTAGGAAAAGCAACTTTAATGAATGGTATCATCCATGCAAAGTATTTATAGTAGCTTAACACTCTTTTTTGGTCCTTACGGGGGATCATGAATCCTATGCGATAACCGAAAGCCTGCTTAAAAGGCAATTTCATGAGGTCGTTCTCTGTTTTCCCTTTTATCCTGGCCCATGCCAACCGACCTTTTTCTGTACTGTCAGTTCCTCCGCCACTAACATAAATGAACGACATTCGCGGATTGGGGCTCAGGCATCTGGCAAAGTGTAAGGTTGTGTCGTACGTAATTCGCTTGTATTCATCCTGGTCTACTCCAACAGAGCTAATCCCTGCGCAAAAGAAGCATGCATCATAACCCTTAAGCTTTTCGTCGTTCTCCTGAAGGGCAAGAAAGTCAGGAACAACGTATTCCTTGAGCTTTAGATTAAGAATACCTGAAGGTTTACGGCTTACACTAAGTATTTCAGTAATCTCTGGCATTTCAAGGCATTCAAGCAGAATACCTTCACCTATCATTCCTGTGGAACCTGTGATGATGATTCTCATTTTATTTCCCTATACAGAACCTGCTGAAAATGTTTCCTAAAATCTCTTCATTGGTAACCTCACCTGTGATGGTGCCCAGATAATACAGTGCCTGGCGTATATCTGTGGCGATTAAATCGGAAGGTATATTTCTTGAAAACCCATCAGAAATTGCTTCAACAGATGCAGAAGCCTTTTCCAGTGCTTCAAAATGACGGAGATTATAAACGATAGCCTGGTCAGTAAGTTTATTAACCTGTACTGCTTCAACCAGGCGTTCTGCAATGAGGTTAAGACTTTCATTGCGCTTGGCGGAAATAAATATAGTATTAAGATCCACTAACCGGGTAAAACCATGAGGAAGTTCCTCAAGCAGATCTGTCTTATTGGCTACGGGCACTATGGTCTTATGCGGATCGTCAAGCTGTTGCCTTATATCAGCCAGAGCTTCATCTATCTCTTCTTCTGTTACCTCAGTTATATCGAATACATAAAGCACTATCCACGCCTGGTTTAGTTTCTCGTAAGTCCGTCCAATACCCATTATTTCTACAGTATCCTCTGTATCACGCAATCCTGCTGTATCAATAAACCTGAAATTTATTCCGTTAATGCTAATGGTGTCTTCTATGGCATCACGTGTAGTGCCCGGTATTTCTGAAACCAAAGCCTTTTCTTCATTCAACAGCGCATTTAATAGTGTTGACTTGCCTACATTGGGACTTCCGGCAATAGCTACAGGAATACCTTGTTTCATTACATTTCCCAATGTAAATGATGATTTGAGCGCATCTATCTCGAGTGTAATTGCCTGTAACAGGCGTTTGAGCTCTTTACGGTCAGCAAATTCAACGTCCTCCTCACTGAAATCAAGCTCCAATTCTATCATTGAAGCAAAATGGACAAGCCTTGCACGTAATTCACTTATTCGTGATGAGAATCCTCCCCGCATCTGCTTGAGTGCCATCTGATGTGATGCTTCGGAATTAGAGGCTACCAGATCGGCAACAGCTTCAGCCTGCGACAGGTCCATCTTACCGGCAGTAAAAGCCCTGAAAGTAAATTCGCCGGGCTGTGCCAGCCTGGCACCATTGCTTATCAGAAGTTCAAGCAGTTTCTGCTGGATATAAACAGATCCGTGGCATGAAATTTCTACCAGATCCTGTCCGGTATAACTGTGTGGTTTCCTGAAAGCTGTAACCACTACTTCGTCGAGTAGTTCTTCACCATTATATACACGTCCAAACTGTGCAGTGTGAGGAGGAACCTGATGTATGGGGTTCTTACCTGTTGCCGGTTTAAAAATGTGGTCAGCTATCTCTATAGCTTTATCGCCCGACATCCTGACGAGGGCAATGGCGCCCATGCCCGGTGCTGATGAAATGGCGCAGATGGTATCGCTGGTTGATAAATAACTCACATTCATCTTTCTGTATATATAGTTTACTATCTTTGAATAAAATTAGCTAATTATGCGCCATTATTGAACAAAATTAGCGATTTTTGATTTTTAGCCGTTAACAATTCAAATCTATTAAGTAAACAAGACATGAGCATTCTGGTTAACAAAAATTCCAAAGTAATCGTACAGGGTTTTACCGGTACTGAAGGTACATTCCATGCAACGCAAATGATTGAATATGGCACCAATGTGGTTGGTGGCATCACTCCCGGCAAAGGTGGTACAACACACCTTGGTAAACCTGTTTTTGATACTGTATCAGATGCTGTGAAGCAAACCGGAGCCGATGTTTCCATAATCTTTGTTCCTCCCGCATTTGCTGCTGATGCCATTATGGAAGCTGCTGAAGCCGGTATTAAAGTGATAGTATGTATTACCGAAGGAATTCCTGTTCAGGATATGCTCAGGGCAAAAGAATATATAAAAAGCCGTAAATGCCGCCTTATCGGTCCTAACTGTCCCGGTATCATTACTCCCGGTGAAGCAAAAGTGGGTATTATGCCCGGCTTCATCCATCAGAAAGGTATTGTCGGTATAGTAAGCCGTTCAGGAACCTTAACCTATGAAGCAGTTGACCAGCTTACCAAAGCCGGCTTAGGCCAGACTACTGCTATAGGAATAGGTGGCGACCCTGTAATCGGAACTACCACCCGTGATGCCGTTGAATTACTGATGGCTGATCCGGAAACAAAAGGAATTGTAATGATAGGAGAAATTGGTGGTTCAATGGAGGCTGATGCAGCATACTGGATAAAAGACCATGGAACAAAGCCTGTAGTTAGTTTCATAGCAGGTGCCACTGCGCCAAAAGGCCGAACCATGGGACATGCTGGCGCTATCGTTGGAGGTAAAGCTGATACTGCAGAAGCCAAGAAAGCAATCCTCAGGGAATGTGGCGTACATGTAGTTGATTCACCGGCAGAGATTGGAAGTGCGATGTCACAGTTACTTAAGAAGGTAACCGTTTAATATTCTTCCCTGAACTCATAAGCCCCGGCATCAGGGGCTTCATCAATTACCCTGCTGTTTTGAAGAATATCCCTCATCAGCAGGATAGAAGAACTGCTTATTACTTCCGGAGACCCGCGGTTTATCACAGATGAAATAGTACTGTCGGGCATAAACTCAAAATTATAAGGGTCCATGAACCAGGGCTCCTCATTCTTTATACAGTTTATGTAGTGTGAGGCGTCAGTTATATCTTTTTTGGTCTTGATTACACAGTGGTCAAACTGGTAATTGAAAGCCACTGAAGGTGAGTTATCAAATGTAAGTTCGTCTTCGTTTTCTCCGTATATAACGCAGTTTCCAAAATAGGCATTTTCAAGCGGCCTTAACTGTTCATTATTTTTAACATCGATGTAATAGTTGTTAAGCAGTAGTCCCGAGTTTTTCTGGAAATTACGCCAGTAATTTCCAAATGTGCAATGCCTGAAATCATAACTTCCACCCAGTGTAAGGGCTACATTATACGAGCCGCAGTTTGCTACTACGCAGTTTGCAGCTTTGATGGTAGTACCTTGTCCGAGAATCCCAATACCTGTCATATTGTATATCTGGGTATTGGTTATTGTAAGGGTAGGATTATCGGAATTACCGGTAGTATCTGCCTGGATGCCTGTTTCACCATTGCGGATAATGGCATAATTGATTTCATTGTTGATGCTTCCTGCATACAGCCATATACGCCCCCATTGGCCCGGTAGTGTCTTATAATAATCTTCCAGCCTGTCGCCTTCAATAATAACCGGATTTTCAGCCGTACCCTTAACCTTCAGCGTTGCACTGTTATATACAAGTATAAAAGCACCCGGGTGCAGGTGAATATGCGCTCCTTCAAGCACCTCTAAAGTAAAAGTCGAATCTACTATCAGGTAATTATAAATAACATGTGGCTTATCGGCTTCAAAGGTATAATCAGATGCAAGTATAGCCCTGTTGTAAAAGTAAGCATCCTGTCCCCAGGCAATCAGCTTTATATCCTGTACATTCGAATTAGTGACGAATACAAGACTGTCCTGCTGAACCAGCGGACTGTTTGCTTCATTAGGATCGATGGTAACCTTGACAAATACAAAAGCACTATCCTTAGGCTGCAATTCTATGTCATTCACTTCTGTGGAGGCTATTCCATCGATATTGAACCTGTAAGGTGAGTTTTCGCCTTTACCAAGTTTAATTGAGCTGATCTTTATCTTACTGTCTGAAGGATTATACACCTTGAATACCTGGGTAGCTGAACCAACTGTTGTAAAAACAGTATCAAACAAGAGGGTATCTTCAGAAAAAGAAAGCCTTATTGACGGATCATCATCAAAACTATCTTCCTTTTTACAGGAAAGCCCGGCTAGAACCACCAGGATAAAAAATAGCAATAAATAGGGCAGCTTCTTCATGGCAGGTAATAAACGCAAAGATAGAGAAAAATTGTTTGAGGGTAGGAGAGTTTGGACTTGTGGGACTTGTGGGACATGTGGGACATGTGGGACAGGTGGATAGAGGAATTAGAAGATAAGATTGAGCTTAAAAATTTCTGTAAACCTTTTCTTTTATAATATTTACTGCCTCTTCGATATTTACAGGCTGAAGTGAGGCATTTGACATCAGGACCATGGGCACTGAGTTTTTTCCGGGATAGTATGGGGGCTGGGTGTAATCAAAGTCAAGAATACTGAATCCCGAATTCAGATAGAATTGTATTCTGCGCAAAGAAACAGCATCAGTTGGAGGCTCAGCTTCAAGTAGCACAGGTTTAACAGACTGGTTGAGGTAGTCATTGAGTACTTCCGTACCAAGGCCTTTTCCCTGTAGTTCCGGAACAATGGCAATATGTTCCAGGAACCTGAAAGTGCTGAACTCCCAGGTTTCAAGTATTCCTGCGATTTTGCCGTTATTAGTTACTGCTTTAAAGAGATAGCCGTGATGGCCGTTCCTAGCTATAAGTTCGGCAGGTTCTCTGCGTTCATCCGGCGGAAAAGCAGCAAGGTATATTGCCAGGCATCTTTGCCATAATGGAGATGAAGGGGTAATTATTTCGTAATTCACTGATAGTTACTTACTTAATTTAAAAATTTATTCTATCAAAGTAAACCATTACAAAAGTACGACGTTTAATTAATAGAAAAGGGACATTAGGGTTAACAGTAAATTCCGGGAGTTTCAGCGTTAGTTGTTCTTCCGGTATGAAAAAAGAGATAACGTAACAGTTATCTCTTTTTTCATTTTTATTTGGGTTTCATTCGTATCAAACATACCCCCGGGTTACCTTTGGGTTACCTTATACTTACCCTATGAGGGTATACCAAAGGTAAACCGGGGGTAAACCAAAGGTAAACCAAAGGTAACCCGGATACGAATGAAACCTGAATCGGATATGAATTGAACCTTATTGCAATCCATAAATTTTTGTTGTAAATTTACTGTTTGCACCATCCCCCTCTTGTGCAGTCTCTTCAACTTGTGGTACTTGTATATCCTTCTGTTAACGGAAGTGAAAAAAACAATATAAACCACCTGTTATGAAAAAGATTTACACAATTATTACGATGGCAGGAGCTTTACTTTGCCTAAATGCAATAATTATTGCACAACCAATTACTATTGGTGGCTATAATGTGTATTACGGCAGCCTGCACAACCACACTGCTTATTCAGACGGCACCGGAACGCCGGCTGAAGCTTATGCTTATGCAAGGGATATAGGGCAGCAGGATTTCTTTGCACTGGCTGACCATGGGGAGATGCTTTCATCCACTGAGTGGAATAACATCAAAGCAGCGGCCAATGCTGCCAACCAGGAAGGTGTCTACACAACATTTTACGGGTTTGAATGGTCGAGTTTCTGGAGCTATGGCCATGTGGCTGTCATTAATACTGAAGATTATTGCGGATATTTAACGGTTGGCAGCTTTAATTCGCTGTTAACATGGATTAACGCCCGTAATGGCATTGCATTTTTTAACCACCCCGGTTGGGATGATCTGGCTTATACTGAATTCGATCATTTTACTGATAGCCCATCATCAAAGTTTGTTGGGATAGAACTTTGGAATGACCATGATGGTTTCGGCACATATTACTATAATGACGGCTTTTATTCAAATGATGGTAATAAAAGCTACTACGATGAAGCCCTCGTCAGGGGATGGAAAATAGGGGCTTCGGGTGCTGATGACAATCATTCAGCGACTTGGGGCACTGCTACAGATATGAGAATGGCTGTACTTGCCAATGCAAATACACGAACTGATATAATGAATGCATTGACGGCAAGGAGGTTTTATTCAACCACAGATAAGAACCTGTCACTCTCTTTTAAAATTAACGGAGCTGAAATGGGTTCTTCAGTCCCGGCAGGCAATTATACTGCTTCAATACTAGCTAACGACCTGAATAACGAATTATTTACTCAGGTCCAACTGATTAAGAACGGGGCAGTTTTGAACACATGGAATATTTATCAAACCGCACCTGCTTTTTCTTATGATATCACTACTGTCACAGGTGATTATTTTTATGTGAAAGTAACTCAGGTAGATGGTAACGAGGCCATCTCTTCCCCGGTATATATTACTGCGCCGGCAAACCTGCCACCAATAGTAACACTTACAGCTCCTGCAAACGGAGCCTCATACTATACAGGTGCAACTGTCATGATGACTGCAACTGCAAGTGATCTTGACGGTACAGTGGCTAAAGTTGAATTCTTCCAGGGAACAACAAAATTAGGAGAAGATCTGAGTTCTCCGTATGAATACAGTTGGACTAATGTACAGAACGGCAGTTATGTGCTTTCAGCTAAGGCTACTGATAATCTCGGGCTAACAACAGTATCAGGAACCGTTAATATTACAGTAAGCAGTCCGCCTGCAACTCAAGTGGTTGAGAGCAGGATTGCATCAGGTTCTGATGATGCTGAAGAATATAAATCAGGCACTGTTAGTGTAAATAACGATGACCTGGAGTTAGTATATGACACAAAGACGACGGGCAACCAGGTTGTGGGACTACGGTTCACAAACCTCAATATACCGCAAGGGGCAACAATTACGAAAGCTTATATCCAGTTTACTACGGATGAAAAATCAACAGGAAACTGCAACCTTAAGATACAAGGTGAAGCAACGGATGATGCACAAACCTTTACCACGGCTAATTATGATGTTTCAGGAAGGGCAAGGACAACAGCCAGTGCTACCTGGGTTCCTGCAGGCTGGAATACTGTCGGCGCATCGGGGACAGCACAGCGCACACCTGAATTAATGGCTGTTATACAGGAAATTGTTAACAGGCCATCTTACGTGTCTGCAGGTGGACTTGCAATTATTATTACCGGAACAGGTAAGCGTACAGCTGAAAGCTATGAGGGACTTGCAGCCAAGGCTGCGTTGATACATATAGAGTACAACACTACCAAGGCAGCACAGGTCGCAGAACCGGTTCTTGCAACTTCCAATAATGAGGGAAATCAGACTCTGAGTGTGTTTGTACATCCTAATCCTGCAGACAGATTGCTTAATATCAGGATCGGCAATGCAGAAACAGCGGCTTTCGAGATACTGTGTTACAATACCATGGGCGTTTTAGTTCAAAAATATCATAACGCAGGTCAAACAGAGTTCTCAATTGACTGTAGCGGGCTGAAGCCGGGAATTTATATTTTGCAGGTACGGTCAGGTAATTTAACCGGTGTTACAAGGTTCATAAAAAAGTAACCGGGTTTATTTTGTGAGAATTAATGTTACTGATTCCCCTTTATTAAGGGTAACATTAACCATGTCAAGGTTTTTACCATGGCGCAGTGCAACTTTCACTGTAGTCAGGGCTATGGTTCCTTCGCTTTCGGCTATTAACCTGAAGGTTATATCTTTCTGATCGGGATTAAGGTGCTTGGTCCAGCCGGTTACTGCATTCGTGATCTCTATATTCTTTGCCAGTGTTTCACTGTTCATCATAAGTGTAATGCGGTCGCCATCCTGAAAACGGTCGTCAACCACTTCAATGCGCACCACTTTATCACTCAGACTAAAATAACTGGTGCCTCCGGAATTAAGGTTAGTTTCGGTATACTTCCAGTCAGCCGGTTGGTCTCCTTTTGCGACTGTATCAGCTTTTGTTTTGCTGATGCTCTTTACTGATTTATTTTTAAGTCGGGTAAGGGTATTATCATCCATCAGCATAATAGATCCTGAGTCGCATGTTACTTCGGTGCTTTTTGCGGTTGCCGAGAATGTTCCAATAAAAACCAGCCTGTTTCCCTTAGATTCCAGTTTACCGGTGACATTCATAAGACAGAATTCGGATAAGAGCGTTTTTGAAGATGTGGAGATAATTTTTGTTTCGGTAAATACCAGCTCCTTGGTTTTTTGGTTGAACCGGCCGGTTATTGCTGCCCTGGTTTCTTCTTTTCCATCCTCATCTGCTATAGAGATACCTGAAATTGTATTGTCACGGTTAACTGAATATTCAATCCTGTACTTCATAACTTCAGCATTTCCGATGACAATGGCACCGGTTAACGAAGTTTCGGCAATCATCGCTAGGGGAGAAGAAATAAAAAGAAGAAAGAAGATAAGCGGGGTTGATGACTTTTTCATGAAAGAAGTGTTACAACTTATATCCAACCTTAATATGTAAAGTTATGAAAGTTACAATTTACAGACTAACAAGTTTAATGCTTGTTTTCTTTTTCATCATTGGTTTTGCTAACAGTGCTGATGCAGCATATGCAGGGAAGAAGAAAGCCAATACAGAAACAAGTGTCAGCATTACTGATCCTTCTGTTGTGACACCTGCGCAAACACCACCCGATGCTGTTCCTGTTGTGAGTACACCAACCCTGTTACTGGTTATTCTTAGTTTTATCCTTCCCCCACTTGCAGTTTACCTCAAGTATGAAGAGATATCGACACCATTCTGGGTAAATGTTGTATTAACCTTATTATTCTGGGTGCCGGGTGTGATACATGCTTTGTACCACGTACTTGTAAGGTAAGTATCTATTTCAGAAGCCGATAAAGAACCTCAGGGTTCCTGCCAGTGCATTTGGTGTCATCTGGCCGGTACCTGAGGGATTTATTATATACTGGATGTCAGGTTGCACAGAGATATTTCTTGTTAGATTGTTTCTGTAAGTCAATTCTATTGCAGTTTCCATAGTCTGTGTATCTCTCAGGTGTGCACTGGCAATGGCAAGTCCTAACATATCATTTCCATCTTTCCTGAATATTCCCTGATAATTAAACCCTGCGCCTAAATATTTATCGACAAAACTTTCTCCGGTGAGAATATGCCCTGCCTGAATGAAAAGAGCTACAAAAGAATTTCCGTTTTTATATAGCATATGGTCGGTATGTAGGTAAATTCCGGCCTCATCTTTCCTCAGTGAATCAAATAATTCAATCTTAAACAATTCTTCAACGATGTTATTCACTGAGAATATTCCAGCCTCATAAGAGGCAGTTAGTCCGTTTTTTTCTGTAGTAAATTGCAATTCAGAAATTGCAAGCAAGCCATCACCATTATAATATCGCCACCTGGAATTACCTGATTTGCCTGAAAGCCCTTCAGGACAACCATCGTAAAGTGCAAAGAGCCATGTAATGTTTTCTAAAAGCTGATATTTGAAAGTAATACCTGTGGTTGTTAGCGGAAATACAGGAGCACACATATTTGCAGTGATCACCGGCAGGACCCCGAAAGAACTGTTTATAAACAAACCTGCGTATTCTGAATTAGCAAATTCAACATTCATATCCTGCAATCCGACAGTTATTTCCAATTTGTCAAATTTCTTGCTAAGCCATAATTCCTGGAGAAAAGTGTGATTACCGGCTTCAATATTTGAAGCAACCTGCATGTCGCCGGTAAGGTCAGATAACCTCATTTTCGAGTGTGTATTAATTGCATGCACATGTGACCTGAAGTTCCTGAAGATTCCCTTTTTACCGGTTGAATGGGAAACCTGCACATTAGCCATACCCATGTATGAGAAGCCTCTTTTAATCCCCCCGGTAAGATTATATGATGCATCGCCGGTATATGAAGCTTCGATAACCAGTTTATCAAAATCTGCAGTATCGGAGGATTGTGCCTTTATGGTTCCTTTCTGAAGGGAAAAAGACAAGATTGTCAGTAGGATAAGTGAACGTAGATTAATAGCCATAGTATTGTTACTGAGTAGAATATTGTAATGCAAAGATATTTTATTTAGACTGAATACAAATAAACACTGGCTCAACGACTTGATTCAATTTGATCAATATGAGCATTGATTTAAAACAATGATAACATCATTAGCTTAATTAACCTGGTAAGTACAACACATAACATTATTATCAGTAAATCAAGTCATTACCATAAGAGTGTTGCAAAACGCAACACTGATTAAAAACTCAACACAATACCTAAATAGCAGTAGATCAGATTGAAACATGGTAGTATTGAAATAAGTGTTGAAAAATTAAACAATTTTGATCCTATTTAAAACAGCATGATGAGTCGAAAGCCTTGATAAATAAGGGTTATAGCATCATGGCATTGTTTTTGGAATATGGATTTGCGTTATGGGCTATGGCCTGAAAATTTTGACAATGGAAACTAAAAAATCAATCATAACGATGAAAACGATCACACTTTTTCTAATCCTATTGATGTCGTTCTCAACTGTTTCAGCCGGCAATGGTAATTCAAACCAGGTGGCTGAGAACAAAGTAAACGGCACAATCAACGTAGTCAGTTCTCCTGATCTGAGCTACCTGGCAAACATTTGGGCATCAGAGTTTAACAAAACAGCTATGCCGGTAAAAGTGAATATTATGAACAGCGACCAGGCTTCTGACGGGAGTCTGATGCTTGTAACAGATGAATATCTGCCTGAAGGGAATGGATGGAAGATGGTGATTGGACATGAAGTCGTAGTTCCGGTTATAAATGCTTCAAATCCTTACCTGAAAGATTTGATGGCAACTGGTATCAGGGCTGAACAGTTTGCTGAAATAATCACTTCCGTAAATAACATTACATGGGACAATCTGATTCCCTCCGCTGGAAAGGAACCGGTTAAATTAAATATTACAAATCAGGCAGCACTCCGCAAGGCAATTGCTTCCTTCACGAAGAGCAATGTAGCAATGATGGACAAACTTCCTTCGTTAAGCGCAGGAGAATTGGCCGGGATCATAAAAAGTGATGTTTATGCCATAGGCTTTATAAGGTTCCAGGATTTGTTGCAGTCGGGAATTGGGAAACTACCTGAAGGTATTGTACTGTTGCCGATAGACAAGAACAGTAATGGCAGACTCGACAGGTTTGAAAAAATCTATTCTGACCAGGAAAGCTTTACAAGAGGTGTTTGGGTTGGAAAATACCCACGAACACTCTGTAATGGGATTTATGCAGTTGCGAATGAAGAGCCAAAGGCTGAAGCTGAAGTTACTTTTCTTACATGGCTCTTGAAAGATGGTCAGAACATGCTTAATACAGAAGGATTTACCATTCTTTCAAGTAATGAAAGCCGTAACAATATAATATCATTAACCGGGGCAGTTGAATTAACACCAGAGCCGGCAGGCACAACAGGCAACACTGCACTTATAATAATACTTGCCATAATCATTATTACAGGCATTGTAACAACATTGATAGTAGCAAATGTCCGCAAAACCAATAAAGCAGAAGCAGGTAAACAGGTGCGGATATCAAGTGCCCTGAATGAGAATACCATAACTTATCCTGATGGCCTGTTTTATGATAAAAGCCACACGTGGGCTTACATGGAGAAGGATGGCAGGGTAAAGATGGGACTGGATGATTTTATGCAACACCTTACAGGAAAGATCACCAAAGTTATTATGAAGAAACCCGGATATGCCTTCCGCAAAGGCGAAAAGATTTTCACCATTGTCAAGGATGGTAAGCAACTTAGCTTTGCGGCCCCCATTAATGGCTTTATCAGGGATCAGAATACGGATCTTCTGAATAATCCGGATCTAATCAATTCATCACCTTATGACCGGGGTTGGATATACAATCTCATACCCATAAACTGGCTTCGTGAAACCCAGTTCATGTTTATGAGCGAGAGATATAAAAACTGGCTGCAGGATGAGTTTGCACGCTTAAGGGATTTCATGGCGGCTTCAGTAAAGAGTAATAATTCAGCTTATGCCCATATTGTACTTCAGGATGGAGGTGAATTAACAGATAATGTGCTTGCTGATCTTGAGCCTGAGGTTTGGGAGGAATTCCAGGAAAAATTTATTGATACTTCGAGATAAGCTTATTGAATTCAGTTAATTATCCCCAACAACAAAAACTCAATTTACTTAATCATGAGCATAGACCGGCGTAGTTTTTTGAAAACACTAGGAGTTGCAGGTATGACACTTGCCATTGGCAAAACTTTCGCTGCTACCGAAGAAATACCTGATAACACAGAATTTCACTCCTTGCTTTTCGATTCAACTCTGTGCATTGGTTGCAGGAGTTGCGAGAATGCCTGTGCAAAAGCACATGGATATCCTGAGCCTGAAGATGAATTGAAGCCTGATGTTTTACGAAAGACTAGTGAAACAAGGCGTGGTGTAATTAATAACCACACTACTTCGAAAGGTGAAGTCTTTGTAAGGAACCAGTGTATGCATTGTAACCAACCTGCATGTGCTTCTGCCTGTCTCACTCAGGCGATGTACAAGACTAAGGAAGGTCCTGTTATCTGGAGAGGAGATAAGTGCATGGGCTGTCGTTATTGTATGGTTTCCTGTCCGTTCGATGTGCCTAAATTTGAGTATTACAGCTCCAATCCAAAAATTGTAAAGTGTGATATGTGTTATGACCGGCTGATTAAAGGAGAGATACCGACCTGCGCTGCAGCATGTGGTGATGCCCTGATTTTTGGCACCCGCCGTGAAATGTTGGCTGAAGCACACAAGAGAATAGCTGAGAATCCTAAAGACTATTATAATAAGGTATATGGTGAGGATGTTGCCGGTGGTACAGGCTTGCTCTATTTATCTCCCGTCCCCTTTGAGGAACTTGGCTTTAACACTAAACTTCAGGATGAATCTTACCCTGCTTTAAGCAAGGGATTCCTTTACAGTGTGCCATCCATTTTTGTACTTCTGCCTTCGCTTTTATTAGGCATTCATGAAGCTACTAAGTCTAACCAACCTAAATCCCCGGAACATGAATAACACTCAGACTGCTATTGAAAAAGAGAGAGGTTTCAGTTCAACATGGCAATTCATTTTGTCGGAAATGAAACCAAAAGGTAAATGGATCACTCCGTTTAACATCATCTCCATTCCAATAATTTTCCTCGGGCTCGGGCTTATTATCTACAGGTTCATTTATGGTATTGGGTCGATTACCAATCTAACACAGGAAGTGCCATGGGGATTATGGATCGGTTTTGATGTAGTAACCGGAGTAGCCTTCGCAGGTGGAGCATATGTTGTAACCTTTATGGTCTACATTCTCAAGATGGATAAGTACCATTCCATAGTCAGGGTTACGGTGTTAAACGGTTTCCTTGCCTATGTATTCTATGCCGGGGCGCTATTGCTGGATCTTGGCAGGCCCTGGAATGTTGTAAATCCTATAATAGGCAATAGTTTTGGAACCAGTTCTGTACTTTTCCTTGTAGCATGGCATTTCATGTTATATATGCTGGCCGAATTAATCGAATTTTCACCGGCAATAGCGGAATGGCTTGGAGCAAAAAAAGCCAGGAAAATTCTTTCAGCGATGACAATAGGTGCTGTAATATTTGGCATTACCTTGTCGACACTCCATCAATCAGGACTCGGTGCACTCTACCTTATGGCAAAGGACAAAATACATCCTCTGTGGTACTCAGAGTTTATACCAATCATGTTCCTTGTGTCGAGTATTTTCGCCGGGTTAAGTATGGTCATATTTGAAGGTTCAATCAGTAACAGGGTATTCTTTGACCAGATATCTGATAAAGACCGAAAGGCGCACAAGGGTATTCTTACCGGGCTTTCAAAGATTTGTGCAGGTGCAATGTTTGCTTACTTTTTTCTCCATATACTGGTATTTATCCACGATAAAAACTGGAATTACATTAATTCCCCGATGGGATATTGGTTCCTTACAGAGATGATTGGTTTTGTGTTGCTGCCTATGATGCTCTTTGTTTACAGCTATCGCAACAAGAACACATTAACTATTAAAGTGGCAGCAATCATCACGATGGTTGGCATCATCATCAACAGACTTAATGTTACCGTAATAGGATTCAGGTGGGATGCACCTGTTCACTATATACCCTCCTGGATGGAGGTTACAGTTACCCTGGCAGTTATTTTCACTGAGATCTGGATTTTCAGATGGGTAATTATGAGAATGCCTGTATTACATGAATCAAAAAACTAAAAGCAATGGACGGATTTACTTATCACAATATTTTTGACACAAAAGGAATTGAATATCTTGTAATCATATCATTTTTCCTGCTACTGATTCCATTCTGGTATTACCTTAACTGGCAGACTAAAATCACAAGGCAGAGGATTAAGGAGGAGTTAGGCTCACTGACAGATAATATGCTCAAGGTTCCACAGGGTTTGTTCTTCAGCAGAAATCACACATGGGCGCATCTTGAAAAGTCGGGCATAGCTAGCATTGGACTGGATGACATGATGATGCATATTACCGGAGATGTAAAAGTTGAAAATATCAGGCAAACCGGTGAGATTATTAAAAAGGGTGACCTGCTTGCAGAGATGAGGCAGGGAGCCAAGGTGCTTAAAGTGTTTTCACCTGTTTCAGGTGAAGTGATAAAGCCAAATACTACACTGTTGGAAAATGCAGAAGTGCTGACTGATGACCCTTATGGCGAAGGTTATTTGTGTAAGGTTAAACCGTTTAAATGGGTTGAAGAAACAAATACTTACTACCTTGCCGAGAATGCAAATGAATGGTCAGTTAAGGAAATGGACAGGTTCAGGCGATTCCTGACATCAGTGACTGTTAAGTACTCCGCTGATTCTTCAAAGATTATATTGCAGGATGGAGGTGAAATCCGTGACCAGCCATTGCGTGATATGCCTGATAAAGTTTGGGATGATTTTCAAATTAATTTTCTGAATTATAACCTAACTTAGCCATCAGAATGTAATTGTATGCAATCATGGTCAGCACAAAAAAAGCTCTTAAAGAAAGAGCGGTGAACAGTAGCATATTCTCGGGGTATGTGAAGTTCAGTTCGTCAATATACGGAAGGGTGGTGATCATCATCTCCCTTTCGCTGTTATTTCTCTTTGTATCATTTGGCGTTATTTTTCGGGCGGTAAATGAAGAGTACATGAAGTCGGTTATTCACGAGAGCGGCACTAATGTTGGACATCTGGTTGAAGGTGCCTTATACAGGTCGATGATGGAGAATGACAGGACATCCCTGCAGAACACTCTGGATGTCATAAATACCATGACTGGTATTGATGATGTGAATATGTATGATTCTAATGATGACCTGGTATATTCTTCAACCAGTAATGACCCGGATGAACATAATGATCCTAATTGCAAAAGCTGCCATCTGGATTTTTCGGAGATGTTCCTTCCATACGAAAAGTCATACAAGATCATTGATGTGGAGAGTGAATGTGTGATGAATCATAACAATAGCGACAACAGGTATCTTCTTATTAAGTCACCCATACTGAATAGCAGATCATGTTATGAGAATAGTTGTCATGCGCATGATGCAAACACAAAGGTACTGGGATCGCTGATCATCAAGATGCCACTAAAAGGTCTTGATGAAGCATTACACACTTCAAGTACCGATTATTTTATGATGGCTTCAGGGATGACTATCCTACTCATAACTTTCCTGATATTTTTCTCAAAGCGGCACATAAGAAATCCTTTAAATAAAATTATAGATGCAAGTATTGCTGTTTCAAAGGGTGATAACAACGTTCGCCTTGAAATAACCGGTAAACAACTCTCCGATATGCAGATGCTTTCCACCGCATTTAATAACATGCTTGATAATCTGCAATCGGCAAACAATGAGCTTCAAAACTGGTCGCAGCAACTTGAGTATAAAGTGCAGAAGAAGACTGAGGAATTAGGGCAGGCGCAGAATGAACTCATTAACATTGAACGGATTGCCTCGCTTGGTAAATTATCGTTATCAGTAGCACATGAAATCAATAACCCACTTTCAGGCATCCTTATATATACAAAATTGATCTATAAGCAACTAAATAACCAGGACATTGAGCAATCAAAGAAAGAACTGATGCTAAAACACCTGAGACTTATTGAAAGCGAAACAAAGCGTTGCGGGGATATAGTAAAGGGGTTACTTGATTTTTCCAGAAAAGACCAGGATGGGTTCGAGCAACGCCACCTCCACGAGATACTCAACGATGTTTTTGAACTCATGAGTCACCAGATGAAAATCTCCGGTATAAGTTTCATTTCAGCTTTTAATGCAAAAGAGGACAAGATAAATTGCAGTGCCAATCAGATCAAACAAGCATGTGTTGCGCTTTTAGTGAACGCTTCAGAAGCAACTTCAGATAACGGTGAAATTATCATTATGACGAGTAACTTTGATAATGAGCATATTACCTTAGAGATATCTGATAATGGTATCGGGATTGCTGAAGATGATGTACCTCATATATTTGAGCCTTTCTTTACTACGAAGCAACAAGCCAGTGGTATCGGGCTCGGCCTTGCCATTGTGCATGGTATTATTCAGAGCCACAAGGGGAAGATTGATGTAATATCAGCTCGCGGTAAAGGAACATGCATTTCAATAACATTACCTTTAATTAAAGAATAACCTAACTTATATGGCCAGAAATATTTCAATACTTATAGTTGATGATGAGGAATCGGTAAGGGATTCTCTCTATAACTGGTTTATTGAGGACGGCTACAAGGTTGAATGTGCCGAAAACGCTAAAAAGGCATTATCTATTCTTGAAGCAGCAACTTATGATATCATTTTGGTTGACATCAAGATGCCGGGAATGGATGGTTTGGAGCTTTTGAAACGTATAAAGGCATTAAGGCACGACTCAGTAGTTATCATAATGACAGCCTTTGCAACCGTTGACACGGCTGTGCAGGCGCTAAAAGACGGAGCCTATGATTACGTCACTAAGCCATTTGACCCTGATGACCTATCTCACCTGATAAGGAATGCTTCCAAGCTGATTAGCCTGACAGAAGAAAATGTGATCCTCAAAGAAAAAGTCAGCTCACTTGAGAATGTTGAGGATATGGTTGGCAAGAGCGAAGCAATGCAGAAAGTATTCAGGGAGATTGAGAGTGTTGCACCGTCAAATGCATCAGTGATTATTACAGGTGAGAGCGGTACAGGTAAGGAACTGGTGGCAAGAGCCATTCATGCCAATTCACCACGCAGGTTTTTCCCCCTTATAAGTGTACATTGCGGTTCACTTACAGAAAGTCTTCTTGAAAGTGAGTTGTTTGGCCATGAAAAAGGAGCGTTCACAGGAGCTGTCTATAATAGGAAAGGCAGGTTTGAAATGGCAGACAGTGGTACAATTTTCCTTGATGAAATTGCCACTATTTCTCCAAAGATGCAAATTGAATTACTAAGAGTGCTTGAGACAAAAACATTTGTCAGAGTAGGAGGAAATAAAGAAATTACATCTGATTTCAGGGTAATTTGCGCCACCAACCGCGACCTTAAGAACATGGTGGAAAAGGGTACCTTCAGGGAAGACCTTTATTACAGGCTTAATGTTGTGAACATCTTTGTGCCACCATTAAGAGAAAGAAAAGAAGACATACCCCTTCTTGCAGAACACTTTGTTAAAAAGTACTGCACAATGATGAACAAGCCTCTTGTTGCCATAGACACATCAGTACTCCGTAAATTAGAAGATTTCGCGTTCCCGGGTAATATCAGGGAACTCGAGAATATGATAGAACGGGCAATAGTAGTAGGCAATGGTAAAAAGATATCGTTAAAGGACCTGCCACTTGGACGAGAAACATCTGTACCAAAGGATGAGAGCCTGGATGATATTGAAAAGAACCATATAGCCCAGATACTAGATAAGTATACCTGGAATATTTCAGCTACTGCCAAGGCATTAAAAGTTGACAGGGTGACGCTATACAACAAGATCAGGAAGTACGACCTAAAACAGTCGAAGTAAAAATGCCCGTTGAACAGATAATGCTTTATTCCTTTGGTCATCCGGGAAGTAAAATTGCCGAATTGACAGCTAAAGATATTGAGCATGAATTCACAGTTCCAGTGCATACGAGAGAAGGCCATCTCGACCTAAGTGACTATTATGATGCAGCAAGGCGGCAATATGATGGTAACTTATTACTAAAAAAGATAGAAACTGATTACACATTTGATAATTCAAAAACACTTGGAATTTTTGGTGTTGACCTGTTTATTCCCATTCTTACTTACATTTTCGGGCAGGCTTATCTTAATGGAAAGGCAGGTATTGCCTCAATTCACAGGTTGAGTAATGAGAAGTACGGGATGGTAAGGAATGAAGGACTGATGCTAAAGAGGTTCAGAAAAGAAGCTATACATGAACTTGGCCATACCTTTGGACTCATTCATTGCATGAATACAGATTGCGTGATGCGGTCGAGTACCTATGTGGAGGATATTGATCAAAAAAGCCATCACCTTTGCTATAGTTGCAAGTCAGCGCTGCAGTTTTAAAGTTAATGGGTATTAAGGAATCTCCGGAGTACAAAATTTAAAATTCCACCATTTAAATAATAAGCTATTTCAGAGGGTGAATCCAATCGTGCGGTAGCTTTAAATGAATAGATTTTGCCATCTTCACTGGTAGCAGTAATTTCAATAATGCCATAAGGAACCAGTGATGTGATACCTACAATATCATAAGTTTCTTTACCTGTAAGCCCATGTGATGAAGTGTTTTCTCCTTCAAGATACTGTAGAGGCAGGATGCCCATTTGAACAAGATTACTCCTGTGGATACGTTCATAACTTTCAGCAATCACAGCTTTAACTCCAAGAAGGTTTGTCCCTTTTGCCGCCCAGTCTCTTGATGATCCGCTGCCATATTCTTTGCCTGCAAGGATAATCGTTGGTATATGATTTTCCTGATACTTCATACCTGCCTCATAAACTGTCATTTCTTCACCGCTTGGATGATAGATGGTCCACCCTCCTTCACGGTTAACAAGCTTGTTTTTTAGTCTTACATTGGCAAAAGTACCCCTCACCATTACTTCATGGTTACCACGGCGTGAACCATAAGAATTGAAATCTTTACGTTCGAAGCCAAGTGATTTGAGATATTGGCCAGCCGGTGTGTTTTCACCAATTGAACCTGCAGGCGAAATATGGTCGGTTGTTATCGTATCACCCAAATTAAGAAGCACTCTGGCACCTGTTACATCTTTTGCCGATGCAGGTGTGAGGGAGATATCCTTGAAAAAAGGAGCTTCCTTTACATAGGATGAATCGGGATCCCAATTATAGACATGACTGAATGGAGCTTCCAGAGCATTCCATTTTTCATCACCTTTAAAAATATTAGCGTAATTGTTAATATAATCTTTTGATGTAAGCACTGAAGTAAGTACTTCAGCGATTTCATCAGAAGTTGGCCATATATCTTTAAGAAATACCGGTTCAAGATTAGGGTCAAGGCCCATTGGTTCCTCATAAAGATCAATATCTATACGCCCTGCTATGGCATATGCTACTACCAGTGGAGGAGAAGTTAAGAAATTCATCTTAACTAATGGATGTATTCGTGCTTCATAATTGCGGTTACCTGAGAGAACAGATGATACTATGAGGTCGTTTTCAGTCACAGCTTTTGTAATATGAGCCGGTAATGGTCCGCTGTTACCAATACACGTAATGCAGCCATATCCGACAATATGGAAGCCAAGTGCTTCAAGGTAAGGCATTAGATTAGCATTCTCAAGATATGTAGTTACTACCCTTGAACCTGGCGCCATACTGGTTTTTACCCATGGCTTGATATTAAGGCCCCGCTCTATTGCCTTTTTGGCAAGAAGTCCTGCAGCAATCATCACTTCAGGATTAGAAGTATTGGTACAACTGGTTATGGAAGCGATTACCAGTGAGCCGTCACTTAGCAGATAACGTGAATTGCCTGTTTTTATCTTAACGCTCTTGAGCCCTTCAAAATCTGGCTTTTTGCTTACTTCAATTCCGGCTTCTTCAACTGTTTTGTTTGTTTCCTGTTGTTGCTCGTTAAACTCTTCCACACTGCCACCTTCACTTAGCCACCTGGCCTCATCGCGCATATCTACCTTTATATACTGGCGCATATAATTATTTTTGAGGAGGTCAATAAAGGTATTTTTTACCTTGGGAAGTCCTATTCTGTCGTGCGGTCGTTTTGGTCCTGCAAGTGAAGGTTCAACTTCCTCCAGGGCGAGTTCAACAATAGAGGTATATCTGATAGTATCTTCATTTTCACGCCATAGTTTATTGGTTTTAAGGTATAATTCAACGGTTTGAATGTGCTCCCTGGTACGACCGGTATGTTCAAGGTATTCAAGAGTCTTTTGATCAGGAGGGAAGAAGGTAATAGTACTGCCAAATTCAGGGGTCATATTTGAAATGGTGGCCCTGTCGGGAACAGTAAGGTTATTCAATCCATCACCAAATACTTCAACAAGTTTGCCTACTACACCCTTCTTTCTGAGAAGTGATGATACGGTAAGAACAAGATCAGTAGCAGTAGTACCTTCGCGAAGTTTTCCTGTAAGTTTCAGTCCGATTACCTCCGGTAACATGAAGTAGACCGGCTGTCCCAGCATAACAGCTTCTGCTTCAATACCACCAACACCCCATCCTACGACTCCTATACCATTGATCATTGGTGTATGTGAGTCAGTGCCAACAAGAGTATCAGGGAATATCCATCCATTTCTTAGTGTAACCACTTTAGCAAGATATTCAAGGTTTACCTGATGGCAAATGCCCATTCCGGGAGGCAGTACGCTAAAATCATTCATTGAAAGGTTGCCCCACTTCAGTAATGCATATCGTTCATGGTTGCGTTCATACTCGAGGGCTACATTTCTGTCGTAAGCATAGATTGAACCGTGATAATCAACCTGTACAGAATGATCGATTACAAGATCGGCTGGTACCTGAGGGTTAATCAGAGAAGCATCTTTATTTTTCCTGAAAACTTCTGAACGGATAGAAGCAATATCAACAACTGCAGGAACACCGGTGAAGTCCTGCATCAGCACCCTGGCCGGCATAAATGGTATATCAACAAGATCAGGTGTCGGGTTCCATGAAAGAATACTTTTAAGATGATCATCAGTTATTGTAACTCCGTTGTAATTTCTTAGTGCATTTTCCATGAGCACTCTGATAGAGAATGGCATACTTTCAACATTAATTCCTTGTCCAAGTAATGCCTCCAGACTAATGTAAGTGAAATCACCCTGTGAGGTTTTAAGTATTCTTTTCAGATGATTAATTGATTCCATCAGTGTTTTATTTTATAAAGGAAACGTAACACCTACCGAAAGGTTCTCGATATTATTACGTGCTGGATAATACGGTGTTATAAAAGAACTAAACATTAACATTATTTCCTTGTTTTACGCCCTGCGAGAGGGAATTAAGATTTCTTAAGAAAAACTATACAGGGAGAAGGGTCAGCTATAGGAAATATCCGGAAATAATTGTATATCTTTGTCATAAGTTGAAAAAGCTTATGTAAAGCCAACGTAGTAGCTATGAATTATATCACTTTTGAAAAGAACCAACTGGTTAACCTCGAATACAGTCTTACGAAAGAAATCATCAGGACAAGCCGGGAGGGAGCATACAGCAGTAGTACGATTATTAACTGTAATACCAGGAAATACCATGGATTGCTGGTGATGCCGCAGCCTGCCATTGATGAAGGTAACCACGTGTTGCTGTCTTCTTTTGATGAGACAGTAATACAGCATAATGCTGAGTTCAATCTGGGAATCCATAAATATCAGGGAGAGGTTTTTTCACCCAAGGGCCATAAGTACCTTAAGGATTTTACTGCAGATCCTATACCTAAACTTACCTACCAGGTTGGAGGGGTTGAACTCACTAAGGAGATGCTTTTTTCTCATAAGGATGGGCGGATGATCATCAAGTATACATTGGTCGAAGCGCATTCACCTACGATACTTCGTTTTAAACCTTTCCTTGCTTTCAGGAATATACATGCTCTTACAAGGTCAAATTATGACGTTGATACCAGTTATGAAGCCATTGAAAATGGTATTAAACTAAGGATGTACAGAGGCTACTCATATCTTTTCCTTCAATTCAGTAAAAAGCCGGAATATGTTCATGTTCCTGACTGGTATTACAATATTGAATATATCAAGGAGAAGACTAGAGGGTACGACTATCTGGAGGATCTTTATGTTCCCGGGTATTTTGAATTACCTATAGCAAAAGGTGAAAGTATTTACTTTGCTGCAGGTGTAGAGCAGGTAACAACATCTTCATTAGGAAGATCTTTTAAGGCAGAAATAGGACGAAGAGTGCCCAGGGATAGTTTTGAGCATTGTCTGATCAATGCTGCCCAGCAGTTTATCGTTAAAAGAGGTAAGAAAACAGAGCTAATTTCAGGTTATCCATGGTTCGGAAGATGGGGCAGGGATACATTTGTTGCCTTGCCCGGACTTACAATGGTTACTGGTGAGCTAAAGACTGCCAAGATTATTCTTGATGCGATGGTTCAGGAATTGAAAGGTCCACTTTTCCCTAATATGGGTATTGGTGAAAGGTCAATTTACAATTCAGCAGATACACCACTCTGGTTCTTCTGGGCTTTGCAACAATACGGTATGTATACCGGGAGTACTGACAAATTATGGAAAGAGTACGGAAAGTACATGAAGGCCATTTTGTACGGATACAAAGAGGGAACGGCATATAATATCAAATTACATGATAATCATTTAATTTTCAGCGGTGAACCTGGATATGCAGTTACCTGGATGGATGCTGTTGTTGATGGAAAGCCGGTAACTCCACGAATAGGATATTGTGTGGAAATAAATGCTCTTTGGTACAATGCGGTATTGTTTGCCATCCAGCTTGCTTCAGGTGCCGGAGATCATACCTTTGTGCAAGATTGGCAGGTTACTGCAACTGCATTTCCGGAAGCATTTATCAGGAATTTCTGGGATGAAAAACGGGGTTACCTGGCTGATTATACAAATGGAGATTATAAAGATTTCTCGGTTAGGCCAAATCAAGTTCTGGCAACCTCATTGCCATATACTCCTCTGCCTGAAACACTCCGCAATAGCATACTGGAGAGAGTTAAATCAGAACTTCTAACACCAAGAGGATTACGATCACTTGCACCTAAAAATGTACTATACAAAGGAGTGTATGAAGGTAACCAAAGCCAGCGAGATCATGCCTACCACCAGGGATCTGTTCATCCATGGCTGCTTGGACATTTTGTAGAAGCCTATATGTCTATTCATGGCAAATCAGCATTGCAATTTATAAAAGACATCTATTTTGGTTTTGAAGATGAGATGGATGAGCATGGGATTGGAACTATTTCAGAAGTGTATGATGGTGACCCGCCGCACAAGGGAGCAGGGGCAATCTCACAAGCATGGTGTGTTGCTGAATTGCTTCGTGTAGGATCGCTTATAAAGCAATATGAAGGAGAAACCGGAACTATTGAAGCTTAATTATTGCTGATTCAAACGATCAAAGTATGATGTTTACTAGTGGAAATATAAATTAGAATAGGGATGAGAGTATTAATGTTTGGATGGGAGTTTCCTCCGCATATAACAGGAGGCCTTGGGACCGCATGTTTTGGTATGACCAAGGGCCTGATGAAGAATAATGTGGATGTGCTCTTTGTGGTGCCAAAAGCTTATGGTGATGAGAGTCAGGAAGCTGTCAGGCTGATCAACGCAAGTGATGTTACCATTGATATCAGAAGAAAAGAGCATCAGGAATTCTGGAAGAATATTACTTATCTTGAGGTTAATTCAAACCTCGTTCCTTATGTAGGGCCCGAAGCTTTTGAGTATCTTGTTGACAAGATTGAGACAAATGAATCGCTGCATGAGGACTCAATTTTCAATGCAAATTATAAGTTTTCAGGAAAATACGGTACCAATCTGCTTGAAGAAGTTTCAAGATATGCACTTGTAGGAGCTCAAATAGCCAGTGAATCACAATTTGATCTTATACATGCACATGACTGGCTTACATATCCCGCAGGTGTTGCTGCAAAAAAGGCAAGTGGCAAACCATTGGTCGTACATATGCATGCAACAGAATTTGACCGCTCGGGCGAAAATATCAATACACAGGTATATGAAATTGAGCGAACAGGTATGGAAGCAGCCGACAGAGTTATTGCCGTAAGCAACTTAACCCGTAATATTGTTATTGAGCGTTATGGTATTGACCCCTCAAAGGTTTATACAGTGCACAATGCTGTTGAACCCACAGAAAGGGAAGGATTCCTGGCTTACGATAAACATGTTAAAGAGAAAATTGTAACATTCCTCGGTCGTGTTACATTCCAAAAAGGGCCTGAATATTTTATAGAAGCAGCACATAAAGTTTACCAGAGAGATAAGAATGTGCGTTTTGTTATGGCAGGAACCGGCGATTTGTTGGAGAAGATGATCCGGCGTGTGGCAAAATTGAGAATGTCATCAAGATTTCATTTTACCGGATTCCTGAAGGGTGAGAATGTTGACAGGATGTTTGCTTTGAGCGATGTTTATGTAATGCCTTCAGTTTCTGAACCCTTTGGAATATCACCACTTGAAGCGATGCGTTCAAATGTCCCTGTTGTAATCTCAAAACAATCAGGTGTAGCCGAAGTCCTTCAGCATGCACTTAAAGTTGACTTTTGGGATGTAAATGCTATGGCAGACGCCATCTATGGGCTGTTGCATTATAAGAGTTTATCAACTGCATTTTCAAAATACGGGGCTGCTGAAGTGGATAATCTCAAATGGGAGAATGCAGCCAGGCATATAAAAACAATATACCAGCAGATATACCAGGCCTGATATTAAAAAAAATTAAAGACTAAAAACATGAGATCTATTTGCCTTTATTTTCAGATTCATCAACCATATAGATTAAGAACTTACCGATTCTTCGATATAGGTAGTGACCACCATTATTATGATGAATATCAGAACAGAACGATTGTAAAGAGAATAGCAGAACGTTCATACTTGCCTGCTAATAAGCTGATGCTGGACCTCATAAAAGAATACGGAGCAGCCTTTAAGGTTAGCTTTTCAATATCAGGAATTGCCTTAGAGCAATTTAAACAATATACACCAGAGGTTATAGATAGTTTTAAAGAACTGGCTAAAACGGGCAATGTTGAGTTCCTTGCAGAGACCTATGCTCATTCTTTGGTATCAATGAAAGATCCTGACGAATTCAGGCTACAGGTAACAAAGCATGCAGATACCATTGAAGAGTTGTTTGGTAAACGCCCAACATCTTTCCGTAACACAGAAATGATTTATTCTGATCAGATTGGTGTAAACGTGGCAGATATGGGCTTTCAGGTTATGCTGACAGAAGGAGCGAAGCATATCCTGGGCTGGAAGAGTCCTAATTTTATGTATTGCAACACTATCAACCCGAAATTAAAGCTTTTACTTAGAAATTATCAGCTAAGTGATGATATTGGATTCAGATTCAGTAACCAAAGCTGGATTGAATGGCCATTGACTGCAGAGAAATTTGCAAAATGGATCAATACATACCAAAACCAGCAGGTAGTTAACATCTTTTTGGATTATGAGACTTTTGGTGAACACCAGTGGGCTGAGACAGGTATTTTTGATTTTATGAAGGCATTTCCTAAACAAGTATTATCAAAGACGAACTTCCGGTTCATGACACCAAGTGAACTGGCTGATGAATTACAACCAGTAGCAGCTGTTTCTGTGCCCACACCAATATCATGGGCAGATGAGGAAAGAGATCTTACTGCATGGCTTGGCAATGAGATGCAGGATGAAGCTTTTGATGTGCTTTACTCATTGAGAGACAGAGTGCGCAACTGCACTAACCCTGAAATCCAAAGAGACTGGTTATACCTCCAGACATCCGACCATTTTTATTATATGTGTACTAAGTGGTTTTCTGACGGAGCCGTACATAAGTATTTTAACCCTTATGGTACTCCATACGAAGCCTTTATTAATTACATGAATGTACTCAGCGATTTTATAAGCAGGGTAGAAGAACAGTGTGAATTACATCATGAAGATTTTGGTAAGGAACCTTATTCAGAAGAAGCAATGCCAGCTGTTAAAACTGAGCCAGATGTTGATATTTTATTTACACTTTCAAAAAAGGATCTGAAGAAAGCTATCTCACATATTGACATTAAAGAACTTGCTTATTCAATTTACGACAAGACAGAGGACAAAATAGCTGAACTAAAATCTAAACTACCTGTTGCATACAAAAGCGAGCTTGAAAAATTAGTTAATGAAATTAAGAAACCACGAAAAGCTACAATTGAGAATTACAGAAAAAAAGTAGCTGCTAAACTGCAATCGTATTTTAACTTATTTTAGCCCGCTGAAAAGAGAATATTGATTAAGTCTATAATAAATTGCATTTCAGTAGAGTAAGAAATTTGCAGGTAACTTCCGGTTTGGAAAGTGGCCTGCTTATGTATTTGTAAACTATAAACATGAGCGAAAACCTAATGAAGCCTGACTACCTCTTTGAAGTAAGTTGGGAGATTTGTAATAAGGTAGGAGGAATTTATACTGTTATTTCTACAAAAGCACCCGGATTACAACAGGATCTTGAAGATAATTATATTCTCATAGGCCCGGATGTATGGAAAGAAACCAACAATAACCCTGACTTCATTGAAGATAAATATATCTACAGGTCCTGGCGTGAGCATGCCGAAGCGTCAGGACTCAGAATCCGGATAGGCAGATGGAATATTAAGAGCAGGCCGATAGTTGTGCTGGTTGAGTTTACTCAGTATTTCCAGATTAAGGACAAGATTTTTGCGAGTTTTTGGGAAACTTACCAGTTGGATTCTATTTCCGGGCAGTGGGACTACATAGAGCCAGCTTTATTTGGTTATGCTGCCGGAAGGGTGATAGAAAATTTCTACGAGTTTAACCTTTCGTCAAAAGATAGAATAATAGCTCATTTCCATGAATGGATGTCGGGCACAGGAGTGCTCTATCTGAATCAGCACGTACCACAGGTAGGCACTGTATTTACTACACACGCCACAGCTTTAGGAAGGGCTGTTGCAGGCAATCATCTCCCGCTTTATGGAGATATGCAATCATACCAACCCGACTCCACAGCAAGGAGATTTGATATTGTGTCAAAGTTTTCCCTCGAAAGGGCTGCAGCAGTCACGAGTGACGCTTTTACTACCGTAAGCGAGATAACTTCAAAGGAATGTACTCATTTTCTTAGCAGACAAGTTGATATTGTCACTCCTAATGGATTCGATGATAGTTTCGTGCCTAATGATGGTGAGTTTGGAGTCAGGCGTGAAATGGCCCGCACTAAACTGATGCAGATAGCAAGGGCAATGTTTAATACAGATCTTCCGGATGATACTCTGCTTGTTATAAATAGCGGAAGGTATGAATTCAGAAATAAGGGCATAGACCTTTTTATTGATGCCTTGGCAAAGCTTAATAAGAATCCAGACCTTAAGAAACCGGTAGTAGCATTTATTACTGTACCGGCTAATCAGTCAGGAGTCAGCAAGAAATTAGTTGAGAGAATCAATAATCCAGACTTCAAAAATCCTGTTGAAAATAGATTCCTGACTCATGGACTTTATGATGCCGAGCATGACAGTGTGCTCAACAGGGCTATCATGGCTGGTCTGGCAAATAAAGTTACTGACAGAGTAAAACTAATTTTTGTTCCATCCTACTTAAATGGGAAAGACGGTATTTTCAATTTCAGTTACTATGAACTACTTATAGGCTTTGATTTATCAGTATTTCCTTCCTATTATGAGCCTTGGGGCTACACTCCACTTGAGAGCCTTGCATTTCACATCCCTACTATAACCACAACACTTGCGGGATTTGGAATATGGATAAAAGAAAAGTATAAAGTTTCTGAACCAGGTGCCTGGGTAATTGAAAGGACTGAGAATAATACACTAACTGTAATTGATCAAATTTGTGATATCTTATTCAAGTTTGCTGATTATAGTGAAAAAGAGGTTGATGAAGCTCGGTCAAAGGCCTTTGAGCTTTCAAGGACTGCTCTCTGGAATGAACTGATAAAATATTACAAAAAGGCATTTGACATTGCTTTAAAGGAGGCTGATTCAAGGGAGGAATTATACCGTGATAAACGTACTCCGGATATGCTTATGGCATTCCCTGTTAAAAAATTTCAGGCACCAGTATGGAACAAGGTACTTATCAAACCAGGAATCCCTGAGAGATTCAATGGATTAAAAAGACTTTCAAGGAATCTATGGTGGACATGGCAACCTGATGTAGCTGAATTATTCAGAATGATTGATCCTAAGCAATGGGAAGAATTGAATCATAATCCAATGGCATTACTTGAGGCACTTACCATAAACCAAATGAAAGACCTCGAGAAGAATGAAATTTTTATTGCCAAATTGGATGCCGTTTATGAGCGGTTTGAAAATTACATGAGAGCTGCAAATAAAAAGCCTAAACAGCAGATTGCCTACTTCAGTATGGAGTATGGTATTCACGATACTGTGCAGATATTCTCTGGTGGTTTGGGTATTCTTGCAGGCGATTATCTTAAAGAAGCTAGTGACTCAAATATTAATCTTATCGGAATCGGTCTATTGTACCGTTATGGGTATTTCAGGCAAACTCTTTCTGCATTTGGTGATCAGGTAAATACATACAATCCTCAGAAATTTACTCATATGCCTTTAAAGCCTGTAAGGAATGCTTCAGGCGATTGGCTTAAGGTTACTGTTGCTTTGCCTGGAAGAAATCTTTATGCGAAAGTCTGGAAGCTGGATGTTGGCCGTATTCCACTTTATCTAATGGATTGTGATATTGAAGACAATTCTGAAGCGGACAGGTTTATAACACATCAATTGTATGGAGGTGACTGGGACACCAGGTTTAAACAGGAATTATTACTGGGTGTTGGTGGTATAAGAGTTATCAAAGCTTTAGGATTAAGTCCTGATTTGTATCATTGTAATGAAGGACATGCTGCATTTATTGGTATTGAGAGACTAAGGCTTTTAGTTACCGAGAAAAGGTTTTCATTCGATCAGGCACTTGAGATAGTCAGGGCTACGCAACTTTTTACAACTCATACTCCAGTTCCTGCAGGGCATGATGCTTTCAGTGAGGATGTGCTGAGAGCTTACATACCTCACTATGCTGAGAGGCTTAATATTCCATGGAATACATTTATGAACCTTGGCCGATTTATTGAGAACAAACCCGACGAAAAATTCTCAATGAGTGTTTTGGCCGGAAAACTATCACAGGAAATGAACGGTGTTAGTTTAATTCATGGCCGTGTCAGCAGGGAAATGTTTGCAGGAATGTATGAAGGGTTCTTTGCCGATGAGTTGCATATTGGATATGTTACAAATGGAGTTCATCTTCCAACGTGGGCATCACCCAAATGGCAAGACCTGTATAAGAACATTTTTGGCTCTGATTTCCTTGAAAAACAATATGACAAAGAAAATTGGAAGAAAATTTACAATGTTCCTGATAATGTAATCTGGGATTTGAGGCAGGCCCACAGACATGAACTTATCAATTATGTAAAAGGCAGGTTAAGTGTTGATCTTAAAATGAGGCAGGAGAATCCTAAAAACATAATCCGTACAGTTGATATTGTTGACGAAAATACTCTTACAATAGGTTTTGCCAGGCGTTTTGCGACTTATAAGCGGGCACACCTCTTGTTTACCAATATGGAAAGGCTTGATAAATTAGTGAATAACTCTAAGCGGCCTGTACAATTTATTTTTGCTGGTAAGGCTCATCCTGCCGATAAAGCAGGTCAGGATCTTATAAAACGTATAGTGGAAGTATCAAAAATGACTCAGTTCTTGGGGAAGATCATTTTTGTAGAGAACTATGACATGACACTTGCAAGTAAGCTGGTTCAGGGTGTGGATGTATGGTTGAATACTCCAACAAGGCCACTTGAAGCTTCAGGTACATCCGGTGAAAAAGCTGTAATGAATGGTGTTGTTAACTTTAGTGTACTTGACGGTTGGTGGGCTGAAGGTTATAAACCAGGTGCAGGATGGGCATTATCTGAACAAAGATCTTATGATAATCAGCAATTCCAGGATGAGCTTGATGCTGAGAACATATATAATACATTTGAAAATGAAATCGTTCCGGCTTTCTATGAACGGAACAATGAAGGAATTCCTTTAAAATGGGTAAGTCATGTAAAGAAAACAATTGCAGAAATTGCACCTGAATTTACTATGCGAAGAATGTTGGACGATTATTTCAATCGTTATTACAACAAGCTTCTTACCCGTTCATCAGAATTGATAGCCAATGACTATGAAAAAGTCAGACAGTTAGCAGCCTGGAAGCGGAGGATACTCAGAGGATGGGATAGTATTGAGGTCATGTCAATAAGTATGCCCGATTCAACTAAGAAACCCCTTAGGCTTGGTGAGAATTTTGTTGCAGAAATAGTGCTTAATGTCAATGAATTAGCACCAGCTGATCTTGGCCTCGAGGTAGTTTTTGGACACAAAATAAATGATGAAGTAAAAAGAATAGCGTTTGCGGAAGAGATGACTGTTGCAGGGGTTGATGGTAATATCGTAACCTACTTTATTGAAATCAGAACTGAACAGGCAGGAGTATATGACTTTGCTTTCAGGTTATATCCAAAGCATCCGTTATTAGCCCACAGGCAAGACTTTAATCTTGTAAGATGGGTATCAAAAGATTAAATGAATAATTAACTAACAACCTTAATCAATGAAGTTATTAGAAGGAAAAGTAGCGCTTATTACAGGCGGAGCAAGGGGAATAGGAAGAGCTATTGCTCTTGCATATGCATCAGAAGGTGCACACGTAGCATTTTCAGATCTCAAATACGATGAAATCGCAGAAGCCCTGGAAAAGGAGATAGAAAACTTTGGTGTAAAAGGTAAAGGATATGCTTCGGATGCAAGTTCATTTGAAAGTAGTGAAGAACTGGTAAACAAAGTTGCTGAAGAATTTGGCCGGATTGATATACTGGTTAATAATGCCGGAATTACCAGGGATAATCTTCTTATGCGGATGACAGAGTCAGACTGGGATCTGGTAATTAAAGTTAATCTTAAGTCAATCTTTAACATGACCAAAGCAGTACAAAAGGTCATGCTTAAACAAAGATCCGGATCTATCATTAATATGAGTTCGGTAGTAGGTCTTGATGGTAATGCTGGTCAATCAAACTACAGTGCTTCAAAGGCCGGCCTTATTGGATTTACTAAGTCTATAGCTATGGAAATTGGCTCCAGGAATGTAAGATGCAATGCAATAGCGCCTGGATTTATTGAAACTGATATGACTGCAAAGCTTCCAGAAGAAGTAAGAAAGGGCTGGGCGGAGAAGATTCCATTAAGACGAGGTGGAAAACCTGAGGATGTGGCCAATGTGGCTGTATTCCTTGCTTCAGAACTTTCTTCTTATGTTACAGGTCAAGTCATAAGTGTTTGTGGAGGAATGCATACTTAAGAGTTGAATTTCACTTCTAAATAATCATAGTTATGAAAAAGATTGCTTTATTAATTCCGGCAATTTTTATCGGAATTACAGTATTTTCCCAAAACTGTCAATCATTCTTTGCCACAGAAAAAGGTACCTCCATTGAGATGAAGAGTTACAACGAAAAAGGGAAACTCACTGGTACCACCAGGCAAACCATTACAGATGTTTCGGATATCCCTGATGGTATCGTCATAAGTGTTACCAGTGAACAGCTGGATGAAAAGGACAAATCACTTGGTGTAACTGATTTAAAAATGAGGTGTGAAAGTGGTGTTTTTTATCTTGACATGAAGAACTTCGTAAACCAGAGTGCAATGGGTAAAGATGCAGAAGTCAAGATAGATGCCAATGACCTTCAATTCCCATCAACAATGAAAGTGGGAGAGACACTTCCTGATGGTACTATTAATATGTCGTTTATAGGTGTTCCAATCCCAATGAACATGAGTGTTAAGATTTCAAACAGAAAAGTTGAGGCATTTGAAACGATAACCACTCCTGCTGGCACATTTGAATGCTACAAAATGAGTAGTACTATGGAGACAAAAATGGGAATGAAAATGAATACTTCAGCGATTCAATGGTATGCTAAGAATGTTGGAGCCATAAGAACAGAAACTTTTGACAAAAATGGAAAGATGCTCGGATACTCGGAGCTTACATCTTTTCATAAGTAAAAACAGACGTTCTAAACTTTACTCATCAAGGTAGTAAATAATTTCTAAAGCTTGGACTTCAAAATCATAACCGCATATCCTTCATGGATAATAATCTTATGCATCCTTTTGGGTTTGCTGTTCTCTTTTTTATTATACTTAAAGGAGAGAAGTTCTGATTACTCCCGAAACATGGTTTGGATATTAGCAGTGTTGCGGTTTAGTTCCGTAACACTGCTTGCTTTCCTGCTTATTTCACCAATGGTCAGGACGATCAAGCGTACAATTGAGAAGCCAACCATTGTAGTTGGGATAGATAATTCCTCATCAATTTCAATGACAGGAGATTCAGCTTATTATAAAACAGAGTTTCTCCAGAAGATTGGCAGTTTGAAAAAAGAGCTTGAGGAAAATTATGAAGTCAGGACTTTTACTTTTGGTGATAAAGTAGAAACTGAGATACAGCCTGTCTTTAAAAATGAATTAACAGACATTGCGGCACTCTTTAAGCAAGTTAATACTCAATATTATAATAGGAATGTTGGTGCAGTAATACTTGCAACTGATGGTATCTATAACAGCGGTTCAGATCCTTTACATGAGGTTAGAAATAGCAAGTACCCGGTATATGCGATTATGATGGGAGATACTACTTCAAGAAAGGATTTACGGATACAGAAAGTTACCCATAATAAGATTGCTTACAAAGGAAACAGGTTTCCGGTTGAGATTACAATACAGGCGCTTGAATTACCGGGAGAGCAATCAACATTGAGAATAATGCAGCAAGGTAATAGTCTTTTTAGTCAAGAGATTAAGATAAGTTCAACCAATCAGGTCATAACTATCCCTGCCTTGCTTGATGCAAGTGAAACTGGTTTAATGCGATTAAAGATTTCGGTAGATGAAGTAAGCGATGAGATAAATACATCAAATAACAGCCGTGAAATTTTCATCGAAGTCAGGGAAAGCAGGATGAAGGTAGCAATTATAACTGATGCACCACATCCTGATATTGCAGCTTTAGAAAGAGCATTTACTAACAGTAATAATTTTGAAGTACAGCTATTTAGTGCTCAAGAGTTTGATGCAAAACCAGAATCATATAACCTGATAGTGCTCAACCAATTGCCTTCACTGAATAATCCATACACTCAACAAATCAATAAAATCCTTACGTCTAAAACTCCTTTACTTTTCATAGTTGGATCTCAGAGTAATATTCAGTTATTTAATTCATTGAAGACTGGACTAGTTTTTATGAATTATAAGGGTTCATTTAACGAAGCATTACCTTTATTGAATACCAATTTCCAATTATTCCTATATACTGAGAGTCAGAAAACATTATTTGAGAAATTTCCACCATTACTTGCACCATTTGCTTCATACCAGGTGGCAAATTCTGTAAACATTCTATCACGGCAGTTAATAGGTTCAACTCCTACAGATATGCCACTTATTCTTTTTAACGAAACTTTGGATAGGAGGGTTGGAATTATTGCTGGCGAAGGGATCTGGAAATGGAGAATGTATGATTTTATTCAGAACAACTCACATTCCAGTTTCGATGATCTCTTTGGTAAGATTTTCCAGTATTTGACAGCTCAGATGGATAAGGGTAAATTCAGAATTGATTGGAATAATTTTTATGCAGAAAATGAAAAAATTGAATTTGGAGCAATGTTATTTAATGACAGTTATGAACCAATAACAGATCCTGAAATAACACTGCAGATTCGTGATGAGCAAAAGCGTGTATTTGATTATACATTCACTCCTAAAGAAGAGAGGTACGCATTAACAATAGGTAATTTTGCACCTGGTATTTATACATTTGAAGCAAAGGCAAAAGTGTCAGGAGAGGAACTTATCAAAAGAGGGACGTTTGTTGTTACTGACGTAAAAATAGAAGATATTAATCTGGTTGCCAACCATCGGCTATTAAATACTATGGCACTTGAATCTGGTGGAAAGTCATACTATCCTAAAAACTTTGATGATATTGCTAATCAGATAAATGATAATGAAACCGTAAAGCCAGTTATTTTTTTAACCAAGAATTATTTGGATCTGGTGGATTTTTACCCTATCATGATCTTATTATTCATATTGCTGGGATCTGAGTGGTTTCTTAGAAAGTATTGGGGCAGCTATTAATCTAAAAGGAGTATTTAGCATAATTTTACAATATAACAATCCAAACCAGTCACCGTTGTTTTTCTATATTTCAAAAATCCTTTCCTACATTTTAAATCCACTGGCCTGGATCGTTATTCTATTTTTGTTAGCAATACTAGTAAAGCGACCTGCAACAAAAAAGAGGTTTGTCACTATAGCTTTCCTTACCTTATTCATTTTCTCGAATCCTTTCATTGGTGATGAAGTTATGAGATTATGGGAAAGTCCTATAACGCAATTACCTGAAAAGCGATACAGTATAGGCATTTTACTTGGAGGAGATATTGTTACCTATGACAATGCTACAGACAGATTAATATTCAGAACCGGGGCGGATAGACTATTACAAACAATTGATCTTTACAAGAAGGGCTTGATCAGCAAAATTCTTATTAGTGGTGGGTCTGGTCATTTGCTCTATAAAGACAGAACTGAGGCTGCTTTCATTAAAAAATTCCTTGTTGGAATAGGCGTCAGTCCCGATGATATCATCGTTGAGAATAAGTCCAGGAATACAAAAGAAAATGCGATATACACGATCAAAATTATACAGGAGATGAATATTAAGGATCCTGCTTTACTTATTACCTCAGCCCTGCATATGAAGAGAGCAAAAGCTACATTTGAGAAGCAAGGATTAAATGTCGTTGGTTATGCTACCTCAAAACGAACAGGTCCAAGATTAAAAACTTTTGATCACTTGGTTATTCCTTCTGCAACAACTTTAAAAAACTGGGACCTGCTTTTCCATGAAATGATCGGTTATGGAGTATACAAGATCTTGGGCTACTGTTAGTAGTTTTTTAAAAACCAGACCTGAACAGATTACCAGTAATAAAAGCCAGAGTTTCCACAGAGTCAATTTGGCGGGCTAGATTATAGTCTTTTGTTGCTGCAAGACTCCGGCCAAGTTTTTGGTGGCATAAACCACGGTATAAGTAAGCCTGAAGGTGATCAGCATTTAAATCGGTACATACAGTAAAATCGACAATGGCACCTGCATAATCTTTTAATAAGTATTTATTGTAACCTCTGTGAAAGTATGCTGCAACGTATGTGCTGTTTGAAGCTACTGCAAGGTCACAATATGCTACCGCTTTTTTATAATCCTTCTTTTGAGTGGCATTAACTGCAGCCTGAAGATAATCAGTAGCTTTTTGTCCTAAAGCAAAGCTGCCCAGGTTAAAGAATACCATTATAATCACCAGCACTTTCTTCATACAATAGAGTTTATAACAAAAATAGCACTTATAGAGGTAAAATTCATTACTTGAAGTCAACAAACATCAATAAAGAGGGTTTACTCTATACACTAATAATTGACGTATCTCAGACAATAAAGTTACAGAAGCTTACAAAAGTTTGTTAAAATGAGTGTAACTTGCAGGCCTAGTAACCTAGTGGCAGTTCATCTGTCAATCCTCTGAAATTTAATTATATAGTGAATATTTCATTTAAAAGTATTACTCCAGAAGTTAAGTTATTCTTGAAAAAGCTCACTTCTTTCCTGAAGAGATTGTTCTCATTACCTTCGTCTGCTACAAAATGGTGGCAAAAAGTAATCATTCGGTCCGCTCAGAGCCTTTTAGTCATATTTCTAGTGATTGTTGCAATAGATATTAATTTCTTATGGCTATTTGGTCAGTCGCCTGATATCATGGATCTTAAGGAACCTGATATTAATATCGCATCTGAATTATATGCTTCTGACAGTTCAAAAATCGGGCGTTACTATATTGAAAACAGAGTTCCTGTTGAATTTAAGGATTTATCACCAGTGCTCATTAATACATTACTTGCTGCTGAAGACATAAGATTTTTCAAACATAATGGAATTGATGTAAAAGCTACTATGGCTGCTATCTGGAGTACTACCAGAGGGGATAGAAGAGGTGGAAGCACAATTACACAGCAGCTTGTTAAAAACCTATATAAAACACGGCATAAGAATAAGAAGGGCCTCTTAGGCCATATCAAAGGAGTAAGTATCCTTGTTGATAAATCCAAGGAGTGGATAAATGCATTAAAACTCGAATTCTTCTATTCAAAAGAGGAAATACTGACAATGTACCTTAATACTGTTGACTTTGGAAGTCATTCCTTCGGTATAAAAGCAGCCTCAAGAACCTTCTTTAATAAGCTTCCTTCCGAGCTTAAGGCTGAGGAAACTGCTTTAATCATAGGATTACTCAAAGCTCCTACATACTATAGTCCTGTGTTGAATAAGGAAAATTCTCTCAAGCGGAGAAACGATATACTAGCACAGATGGGTAAATACAATTTTATTTCCCCAGAGCAAACTGATTCTCTCCAAAAACTTCCTGTTAAACTAAGGTACAGGCAGCCCATGCCTGATGAAAAGGATGCATCATATTTCAAAGAAGCTGTGGCCAGGTATCTGCAGGATTGGAGTAAAGAGTCTGGTTACAACATATATACTGATGGTCTGAAGATCTATACAACCATAGACCCTAAATTACAACAATATGCAGAGGAGGCAGTTTCTAAGCATATGAAAAGATTGCAGAAGAGGTTCTTTGAACACTGGAGAGGTGAGAATCCTTGGGTAGATAGCAAGGGTCAGGAAATCCCTGGTTTTATAGACGAATTGATCAAATCAACCTCCGCCTATAAAAATCTTACAGGAAAGTTCGGCACAAACTCTGATTCATTAGAGTATTACCTCAACAAACCTCATAAAATGTCTGTCTTTTCATGGACAGGTGATCAGGATACCGTTATGAGTGTTATTGATTCTATCAAGTATTACCGTCATCTTCTTAATACAGGATTTGTCAGTATTGATCCTGCCAACGGTTATATTAAAGCCTGGGTGGGAGGAATCGGATACAGGTTCTTTCAATATGACCATGTTAACCAAGCAAAGCGGCAGCCTGGTTCACTTTTTAAAGCCTATGTATATACTGCTGCATTTGAAAATGGATTAGGACCCTGTGATAGAAGAACTGATGAACCCGTTACAGTTAATTATGTTGAGAAGGGAGAAAAGAAATCGTGGTCCCCTCATAATGCTAATTGGGTATTTACCTACAATAATGTATCACTTAAAAATGCTTTTGCCAGATCTATCAATTCTGTTGCAGTTCAACTTACAAAAGAAATGGGCTGGCAAAAAGTAATTGAAATGGCGCATCGGATGGGTATTTCATCTGATCTGCTTGATGTGCCATCAGTATGTTTAGGGTCTAGTGATGTAAGTTTACTTGAAATGGTTAATTCCTACACAGTATTTCTAAATAAGGGTTATTTGAATGAGCCGGTATTGGTAACAAAAATTACAGACCGCGATGGAAAAATTCTTTATGAGCATAAACCAAATCCTAAAAAAGTAATTGATGAAGAGACCGCTTTCTTAATGTCCGTAATGTTAAGGTCCGGGTTAACCGAAGCCGGAGGAACTACGCAAGGGCTATGGGAATACGATATCTTTAATTATGACACTGAATTTGGAGGTAAGACGGGTACATCATCAAACTTTTCAGATGGGTGGTTTATTGGAGTGACACCAAAACTTGTTTCAGGTGTCTGGGTTGGTGGAGAACATAGGAATATAAGGTTTAGAACATCAGAACTTGGAGAGGGATTAAGGACGGCATTACCAACCTATGGATATTACATGGAAAAGGTATTACATGATAATAGTCTTAAGCATTATAGGGGCAAATTCCCGAAACCAGAAATTACAATTTCAAAAAATTATACGTGCGTGTCGCCTTCTTATAAGACAGACTCGACTAGCATTGATCAGTTTTATGAAACAGATTCGTTAACTATTGAACCTCTTGAGCTCACATACTAGTTTTAGTAATATTGAAAAATTCAATATCTTTAATAACTGCTGAACTTTAAAAGTATGGGAGTGTTTTATATCCTGAAATTAAAGTATAGCAACGTTTTTGACAGTTCTTTCAACAAAGCACCCTGCTGCCTGTTGTTTTTAATAACAATTATAAACTGAATTAAATGAATATTTCACAAAACAAAGTAGTGTCACTGACCTACGAACTCAAGCTTGATAATAATCAGGGAGAAACCGTTGATATGGCGGATGAATCAGCTCCACTCATTTTTATTTATGGTACTGGTAGTATGTTACCGAAGTTTGAAACAAATCTGGCTAACCTCAAAGTTAATGACACCTTTGAATTTACCCTTGATCCTGCCGACGCATATGGCGATACAATTGATGAGGCAATAGTTGATCTTCCAATTGATATTTTTAAGATTGATGGTGCTATCGATGAAGAAATGTTAACGGTTGGAAATTATGTTCCAATGCAGGATAATGAAGGGCATCCTTTGGAAGGTAAAATATTGGAAGTAAACAATGAAACTGTAAAAATGGACTTTAATCACCCACTTGCTGGTAAAACACTTCATTTTACAGGCCAAATTGTGGATATGCGTGAAGCCACACCTGATGAATTAAGCCATGGTCATGTTCATGGGCCTCATGGTCACCATCACTAATAGTCAAAAGGCTGCCTTACTAATGGCAGCCTTTTGATTTTAATGCTTTCTTATCTTCCCAAAAGAAATACAACAGGCCTTTTGCCAGGGTCATAATTCGTTTTTTTCCAGTCTTTTATTGATTTAGTAACGATGCTCTCATCCGGCATAGTTATATTACAAGCTATACATAGTAAAGTCTCGTCACTGCAATTACTTATAATAGCCTGAATAATTTGTTTATTCCTATAAGGAGCTTCAATAAATATCTGAGTTTGAGATTGATGATTAACAATGCGGTCTAGATCTCTAAGTTTCGATTTTCTTTGTTCTGGTTTAACAGGAAGATACCCATGAAAAACAAAACTTTGTCCATTTAATCCGGAGGCCATTAATGCCATCATTATTGACGATGGACCAACCAGAGGTATAACCTTTAGTCCTTTTTGATGGGCTAGTTGAACTATAAATGAACCAGGATCGGCAACTGCAGGACATCCGGCTTCAGAAAGTAAGCCAATATGATTACCTTTTAATGCATCCGATAAAAATTCAGTTGCTTCATTTTCCGGAGTATGTTCGTTTAAAATGAAGAAGCTAACTGTTTCAAAATCCTTTGTATATCCGGCTTTCCGAAGGAATCTCCTCGCTGTCCTTAATTCTTCAACTATAAAGATATGTAAGGTTTGAATAATTCTAATATTATGCTCTGGTAGTGAAATATCATGTTCATTTTCACCAAGTGGTGTTGGTATAAGATACAAATTGCCTTTTGGAATAGCCATAATGTAATTCTATGCGAATGATTAAATACTAATTACTATTCAGAATGGAAGTGAGTCAAGATCGACGTTCCCTCCAGATAAAATTACACCTACATTTTTATGAGCAAAAACGTCTTTGTACTTTAATATGGTTGCCAGAGGTACTGAAGATGAGGGTTCGGTGATGATTTTCATTCTTTCCCAGATAAGTCTCATCGCGGTAATTATTTCAGCATCATCAGCAGTTAATATTTCAGATACATGGTTTATGATAACATCAAAAGTAATTGATCCCAATGATGTAAGAAGTCCATCTGCGCATGTCTGAGGGTTTATCGAGGGTATGAACCTTTTTGCTTTAAATGATCTTGAGGCATCATCAGCACCAGCCGGCTCAGCTGCAATTACCTTAATATTTTTTCCAAAATAATGAGCTGATAGCGCAGTACCACTTAATAAACCGCCACCACCTACTGGTGACATAATAATATCAAGGTTTTTAATTTCTTCAATTAATTCTTTAGCAGAAGTTGCTTGTCCGGCGATTATTCTTACATCGTTGTATGGGTGTACTTCCACCGCGCCGGTTTGCGCAATCACATTGATTAATGTTTCTTCTCTTGATTTAAGATTCGGTTCACAAAAAGTAATCTTGCCCCCATAATTTTGTACTGCTTTTATCTTTACTTTATTCGCATTCGAAGGCATTACAACATAGGCAATGGTATTTCTGAGTGAAGCTGCCAGGCTCAATGCAGCTGCATGATTACCAGATGAATGCGTTGCTACTCCTTGCTTCACTTCTTTATCACCAAGACTGAATACGGTATTTGTAGCTCCTCTTGCTTTGAAAACACCTGCTTTTTGAAAGTTCTCACACTTGAAGAATATGTTACACCCTGCTATCTTATTAATTGCAGAGCTTGTTAACACAGGTGTTTTATGCAGATAAGGACTGATTCTTTCTGATGCTGCCAGAATATCTTCTTTTGTTATTATGGCCATTGATTGGTTTTTAGAAGTTCAACAATTTTGTCAGTGGCTGAATCAAGCATTTTGAATGTTAGCTCAAATTGAGCCCGGCCGCCATAATAAGGATCAGGTACAGGTCTATTTAGTCCAGGATTATTTAGATTCATTATATAGTCGACTTTAATTTTATCCTCTTCATTCCTTGCTTTTGCCATGACCATACGATAATTGTTTTCATCCATAACCAAGATTTTATCGTAATAATCAAAAAATGAAGGTTTAAATAGCCGGGCTCTGTGATTTGAAATGTCAACTGTATTTAAACGCGCAATATCTATAGCCCTTCTGTCAGCCTTATCTCCTTCATGAAATTTTTCAAAACCACATGATTCAACAATAACATCTAAATTATTTTTTTTGATCTTCTCCCTTAATATCCCTTCAGCTAACGGAGAACGACAAATGTTTCCCAAGCACACCATTAATACTTTAACCATAGTCTAGAAAATTATAAGCAAATATAATGTCAATGCAGCAACATAGCTCCTGAACTATCTAAATAAAAAGGGCTGCCACAAGGGCAGCCTTATAAAATCTTATGTTGGTTGTTGATTTCTATTAACAGGTATCGTAGATCAGATCTTTATTTTCTTTTCAATCTCTTCAGCACATACCCTAAAGTCTCTGTCTGTCTCAATAAGGTTTGATACTGTCCTGCAAGCATGCAATACGGTTGCGTGGTCTTTATTACCGCACTGCATACCTATTGTTGCAAGAGAAGATTTCGTATGCTTCTTTGAGAAGAACATAGCTAATTGTCTGGCTTGTACAATTTCGCGTTTCCTGGTCTTAGAATTTAGGTTGTCGACTTCAATATTAAAGAAATCACAGACAACCTTTTGAATATAATCGATAGATACTTCCTTTAGTGAATTCTTTACATATTTATCAATCATCTGCCTTGCCAGTTCAATGGTAATGGCTTTTTTATTGAGTGATGACTGCGCCATAAGAGAAGTCAGTGCTCCTTCAAGTTCCCTGACATTTGTTGTTATACTATAAGCAACATATTCGATGACTTCTTTAGGCATTTCAATCCCATCCTTATAAAGACGTTTATTAAGTATGGATACTCTGGTATTAAAATCAGGTACCTGAAGATCAGCTGCTAATCCCCATTTAAATCGAGATAATAAACGTGGTTCCATTCCCTTCAATTCTACTGGTGGTTTGTCACAAGTAATAACCAGTTGATTCCCATTTTGGTGAAGGTGATTAAAGATATGGAAAAATACATCCTGTGTTTTCTCTTTTGTTGATAGGAACTGGATATCATCAATGAGTAAAACGTCGATCATTTGGTAAAAATGAACAAAGTCATTCTGGTTTTTATTGATGTTTGCCTGCACAAACTGTTGAATGAACTGCTCTGCAGTTACATACAATACTGTCTTATCGGGAAAGTTATTTTTTACCTGAATCCCTATAGCGTGCAGAAGGTGGGTTTTGCCCAGACCATTTGCGCTATATAGGAATAATGGATTAAAGGCTGTCTTGCCTGGATTTGTAGCTACGGCATATCCTGCAGATCGCGCCAGTCTGTTACAGTCGCCTTCAATAAAATTCTCAAAGGAGTATGCTTCATTCAATTGTGAATGAACCTGAATTTTTCGCAAACCCGGAATGACAAATGGATTTGGGATTTCTTTAGCTGATCCTTTGTTGATGTCAATGGGCATCTGTACAGAAGGATTTACCAATGAATTTCTATTGCTGGTTGGTACTTTAATGGTATATGGCCCATTTGAATCAATGGCATTTTCCATTATTATACTATACTCTAATCTACCTGAAGGACCTAATTCGTGTTTAATAGTTTTTTTAAGTAGCGTAATGTAGTGTTCTTCAAGCCATTCATAGAAAAAATGACTCGGAACCTGAATTGTAAGAACGTTGTCCTGAAGTTTGACAGGTTTGATCGGCGAAAACCATGTTTTGTAGCTTTGGTAATTGATATTGTCTTTAATTATTTTAAGACAATTCTCCCAAACTTCTTGATAAACTTCTTTCATTCTTCTTTTTCAAAATAATTCATTAACTAAAAGATATCTATCTATAGTTGCGTTAAAAAAAATATCCACAATCTAATGTTAGCT